>Ga0315334_10000012_pt1 | contig 282040 bp, 257 predicted proteins | sample M150034915metaG_FD_205555 | JGI IMG/M metagenome (GOLD analysis project Ga0315334, IMG submission 205555) | Ammonia-oxidizing marine archaeal communities from Monterey Bay, California, United States - M1 500m 34915 | ecosystem: Environmental > Aquatic > Marine > Intertidal zone | place: USA... | reverse complement strand
ATAATGAGAAACTGGCAAAGCCGTTCCGCTGGCACAAGAGTGCAGAATCGATTATGACTTCAGTGACGCGAGCAAAGCTGAGTGTTATTGATAATAAATAAACGGATTACCCAGACGGGACACTAGCATCTCCGTAACACTTCCCGAGCTCACCCCCAAGACTTTGCCTGCCTTAGTTTCTGTAAGCGCTCCCTCGCCAACCGAACGTCGGACAACCTTCAACAAGGCACCTCCGACCCTGTGTCGTTGAGTGGCATAATAACTACCGCTATTTCGCTCCGTTTCTTTCCGTTTCTCTTTTTCAAAGCGCTTTGACTCTATCCAGCGCTTCCTCAAGTCATTACGGAGTGCTTGCCAGTCATTTTCATCAATAAACCCAGCACGAAATAGCCGATACGCAACCAGCGCGCCACTAATATTATTTGATGAGGTAAACTGTGCTATCGCCGCTAGGATTTCTTGATCTTCTATCGCATAGAAAAATTCTTCTATTTCAGCATCAGAGAGAAGTATCCGACTCGCAACATCGTTACAGTATCGCTCTACTACATGCTCATATGACTGCGCACTGACTCCCGTTTTCCCTAGCCACAAATGAACAAGTTCATGGAGCAGTGTGAAAGACCAAGCCGTCTTGGCGTCGTAATTATTTACAACCACGAAAGGCGCAATATCATCAGCAAGCGCAAATCCACGGAATACCTCGGTACTTAGCTGGGAATGGTGAGTACCCAAGTCCCCAATCAACAAAACGTATATCCCTTTTCGCTCAACCAAGCCACGCAGGTAGTTAAATGCATCATGGGGGGTACGGCGCTTACGGAACTCTTCTACATCAATGGTGAAGTAATCTTTCACCCTGGCACATGCCTCGGAAACACTCGGCATATCAACCCCTTCTCCTACGAAGGAGATCACTTCATCCTCTTCCGTCTCAATCAGAGCCTCCTTGATCAGCTCCTTTCGAACAAATATATCCCTTACGAGAGCATCGAGGACTCCCGAAAACTCTGCAGGCTCGGAATCAGGAAGCTTACGAAAATCTTCACCCCGCTCAACTTTCTGAGGAGGAGATTTAAGAAAAAAAGTGAGGTATGAACGATGATATTGCTTGGACATCATCAATAGACGGGAGCGCGAAGGCTGCTTAATACCCTCCTCATAAGCTCGGAGGGTCTCAACAGCGCTCTTTCCTTTCATTCCAAGGCGGCGGACTGCGTCCTCGTAGTTGAGGCCGGCAGTTTCCCTTGCCCATCTGATGACTTCTGGATTTGGAACGCCCATCTCAATCCCTAAAAAACCTTAGAACAGCCGGTGTCAATCACACAGCTTAGCACTATATAGAGCTTGTACGAATGAGTGCGAAAGCTACATCACACTCTCCTTCCCGGCAACCTGTACAGTACACGAATTGTTGCCAGGGACATTGTAGCGAGGATATCCATGGCTTCCAGTAGGACTGCTGTATTACGTTCTAGCCTGAGGCCCTTCGAAACAGACAGCTTGCATAAAAAAACAGCTGACTGAAAACGGTTGATCCCGCGTCACACGCCAAGCAATCCCCGCCTGGACTTAGAGCAATTTTAAAGGACAGCCGCGAATTCTTGGGGGTACATTTGGGGGTACATATCCAACGAGAAAATCGAAGATACCATTATATTCAATATCTTATTGACACTATTAAATGGACGCCGTCTCCATCACCTTCCAGAGAAAAGCCCCGGACTTCCGGGGCTTTTTTCGTTTCAGCCCCACCAAAACCACCTGCCCAATATTTGCACAACTCCGAACCCTGTGCTTGGATAAAACCGATAGGCCAGTTGGATGGCACAGCCTTTCGCCCTCCCATATCCGGCGCACCCACACTGGCTGCCCGGGTATCGAATCCTTGAAAACGGAGTTGGTGTTGTTATGGCTTACGAAACGATAGACGGACAAAAATACGAAAAAGAACTGCTCGATCTGGCCCGCAAGCACACAACCGGGCGTGGTGAAGGCAAGTTATCGAAGGATGAGGTTGCCGATTTATTCGAGTCCACCCAGGACGGCCCCGGCGTAACCGATACCGAAAAGGCCACGCTGGCCTACATTCGCAAGAGCTTTGAATTTACCGATGCGGCCGCAAAGGACTTTGATGCCGCCTTTGCCAAACTCTAACCATTTTCCACAAAGGCTCCCGGTGCCGGGAGCCTTACCCTGCCCTGAGCAAACTGGCTTCCGCCAGCCAGCATTCGCAGCGACACAACACTAAAGCTGCCGGGTCAGTTCCGCCAGTTCCTCGTCGAACACCCGACGGTTCTCACTGTAATCCACGGGTACATCCACCAGATGCACGCCACCAGCGGCGAGGGCACGTTCCAGGGTGGGGCGCAGATCCTCGGTGCGGACAACCCGGTGACCGGTGGCGCCATAGGATTCGGCGTATTTCACAAAGTCCGGATTGCGGTAATCCAGCCCGAAATCCGCCAGCCCTTCCTGGGCTTGCTTCCACTTGATCATGCCGTAGGCGCTGTCGTTGATGATCAGCACCACCAGGTTGAGGTCCAGCCGGACCGCTGTCTCCAGCTCCTGGCTGTTCATCATGAATCCGCCATCGCCGCAGATGGCCATCACCTTCAGGTCCGGGTACAGCATGGATGCCATCATGGCACTGGGCAGTCCGGCGCCCATGGAAGCCAGTGCGTTGTCCAGCAGCACGGTGTTGTTGTCGTAGGCCGGATAGTTACGGGCGAACCAGAGCTTGTACATGCCGTTATCCAGGGCAATGATGCCGTCCTCCGGCACCATTGCCCGTACGTCGTGAACAATGCGCTGGGGAATCACCGGGAAGCGATCATCCTCGGCCTTGTCCCGGAGGTGCCGGTCGACGGCAGCCTTCACTTCCATGAAACAGGTGAAGTCGTGGTTGTGGCAGATGCCACAGTTCTCCGCCATGTACTCGACACTGTTGGCGATGTCCCCGACCACCTCATGCTGGGGGAAGTACACCGGGTCCACGTCGGCCCCGGAGAAGTTCACATGGATGACCTTCTTGCCTCCCGGCTGCATGAAGAACGGCGGCTTCTCCACCACATCGTGACCGACGTTGATCACCAGGTCGGCATGGTCGATGGCCCGGTGCACAAAGTCTCCGGCCGACAGGGCGGCGTTGCCCAGGTAACGGGGATGGCGCTCGTCGACCACGCCCTTGCCCATCTGGGTGGTAAAGAACGGGATGTTGGTGGTGTTCACCAGGTGAATCAGTGCCTGGGAGACCCGCTTACGGTTGGCACCGGCCCCGATCATGATCAGCGGGTGCTTCGCCTCACGGAGCATGTCGCAAGCGATCTCCAGACTCTTCTGGCTGGCCGAGGGGCGCCGGGCATCACTGGGCGCGAAGATGTGGGTGTCCGGTGCCGGCACTTCGGCGGCGATGTCCTCCGGCAGTTCCAGGTGCACGGCGCCGGGGCGCTCCTCGGAGGCCAACCGGAACGCTTCCCGGACTTTGGCCGGAATGGTATTGGCGTTGGAGATCTGGCGGGTGTACTTGGTGAGCGGCCGCATCAGGTCCACCACATCGAGGATCTGGAACAGCCCCTGCTTGGAGGATTTGATCGGCTTCTGCCCGGAAATCATCATCATGGGCATACCACCGAGCTGGGCATAGGCCGCGGCCGTGACCAGGTTGGTGGCGCCGGGCCCCAGGGTGGACAGGCAGACCCCGACCCGGCCGGTCAGACGGCCAAAGGTGGCGGCCATGAAACCTGCCGCCTGCTCATGGCGGTTGAGGATCAACCGGATGTCGCTCTTCCGGAGCGCCTCCAGCAGATCCAGGTTCTCCTCGCCCGGTACTGCGAAGATGTACTTTACGCCCTCGTTCTCGAGGGCCCGGACGAACAGTTCTGCGCCATTACGCGGCGTGGCTTGCGCGTTGGTCATACTCTGCTTCCCCGTCAGGCCAATTTGCCTCCGAGCATAGCATTCTTTCCAACGCTGTCGGCAATCAGTCGGTACCGGGAGACTCAGCTTGAAGGCGGACAGCGGGTTATCCCCACTGTCCTCTGCACTTTCGGCGCTGCCGATACTGATTGGTTATATCAAGCGAGATTCAGGGTTGAAAGCGTACGCTCCCGCACCTTGTTCAGCAGCTGCTCATCTTCCACCAGAGTCTGGCCATAAGACGGCACCAGCTCTTTCATGCGCTCCTGCCACTCAGCAGACTGCATCTTCTCGGGGAAGCAGCGCTCCAAGACATTCAGCATGGCATTGGCTGCGGTAGACGCGCCCGGGGAAGCACCCAGCAGCGCCGCCAGCGAACCATCTTTGGCTGCCACAATCTCGGTACCGAATTCCAGCTTGCCACCGCCTTCGACGGTCTGCTTGATGATCTGCACTCGCTGGCCAGCCATCTGCAGGGCCCAGTCGTCTTCCTGGGCCTCCGGGAAGAAGTTGCGCAGGGATTCCACACGGTCAGTGTGGGACTGGAACACTTCGCCGATCAGGTACCGGGTCAGGTCCATGTTGCTCTTGCTCACCGACAGCATTGGCCGCAGGTTGGTCGCCCGTACCGAACCGAACAGGTCAAACACCGAGCCCTGCTTCAGGAAGCGGGTGGTGAAACCGGCAAACGGCCCGAACAGCAGCGCCGGCTCACCGTTGATGATCCGGGTGTCCAGGTGCGGAACCGACATGGGCGGCGCGCCAATCGGCGCCTTGCCGTAAACCTTGGAATGATGGGCTTTGACCACATCCGGCTTCTGGCACACCAGCCACTGGCCACTGACCGGGAAACCACCGTAACCACGGGCTTCGTCAATACCGGACTTCTGCAGCAGCGGCAACGCGCCACCACCGGCACCCAGGAATACAAAACCGGCTTCCAGCTTGGTCAGCTCGCCGGTTTTCTGGTTCTTCACCCGGACTTTCCAGCGGCCGTTGTCACGCTGGTCGATGTAGTGCACCGGGCAGCTCAGCATCAGTTCGAAATTGGGCTGGGTTTCCAGCCACTTCACCATGCTGCGGGTCAGGGAGCCGAAATCCACATCGGAACCGTGCTTGATGCGGGTAGCGGCAACTTTCTGCATCGGGTTCCGATTGCTGACAACCAGAGGCATCCACTCAGCCAGGTCTTCCGGGTTTTCGGTGTATTCCATTTCCCGGAACAAGTGGTGGGCTTTCAGCTTCTGGAAACGGCGCTTGAGGAAGGCAACGTCTTTCTCGCCCCAGACAAAACTCTGGTGCGGCGTGCGGTTAATAAAGGTGGACGGCTCGGGCAGAATGCCCTGCTCTACCAGGTAAGACCAGAACTGCAGTGAAACCTCGAACTGTGCGTTGATCTGCAAAGCCCGGGCAATTTCAACATCGCCGTTTTCGGTTTCGGGGGTGTAGTTCAGTTCGCAGTAGCCGGCGTGGCCGGTGCCTGCATTATTCCATCCATCGGTGCTTTCATGGGCAACGTGGTCAAGACGCTCCACCATGACGATGTCCAGAGACGGATCCAGCTGCCTGAGCATCATGCCGAGAGTAGCGCTCATGACGCCCCCTCCGACCAGCACTACGTCTGCCTGTCTTACGGCCATTGGTTTTCACCCTAGCTTAGTGTTGAAGCCTGATGCCACTCCACGATCAGCAAAGCGGCCTGTCGGAAGCCGGTCGGGCGCGAGGTAGACGGCGCTGCCGTATGCTTCCGGTATGAGATTGAGCGCGATTATCCCGATTTTTATCGGAATAATAAATTGCGATTGTCAATCGACGTGTGTCGGGCAAACTATGTTGTTTGCGACCATTCTCGCCTGTTTTGTTAACAATATCAGCGCCACTTTAGTCTGATACCAGCGAGGGGCCAATGCGGATCACCCCGTATAGCGGTATTTCCGATAGCCCGGGGGCTGACCTGAAACGCCCACTTACTGTATCTTTGTGCGCCAACTGTGACCTCGCCTGCGTAACCTGCGGCGACAACCTGAACTAACGAGGTCTTCCTATGTTGATGGCTATAGGTGCCATTATTGCCGGGCTGGTGTTGCTGGTCTGGAGCGCAGACAAATTTGTGGAAGGTGCGGCCGCCACGGCCAAGCATCTGGGCATGCCTACCCTGCTGATTGGCATGGTGATTATCGGCTTCGGCACCTCGGCACCGGAACTGGCGGTCTCCGCCATGGCGGCTTCAGATGGCAACCCGGGATTGGCCCTGGGGAACGGCTACGGCTCGAACATTACCAACATTGCCCTGATTGTCGGCCTGACCGCCATCATCGCGCCCATTGCCGTGCATTCCCAGGTTATCCGCAAGGAGCTGCCACTGCTGCTGGTGCTGACCCTGATTGCCGGTGCACAACTGCTGGACGGCGAACTGTCACGGCTTGATGGCTGGGTGCTGCTGGGGGTTTTTGCGGCCGTTATGGGCTGGTCTATCTACCAGGGTTATCAGGGCAAGGAAGATCCTCTGGCCGGGGATACCGAAACCGAGATGATCGCTCACCCCATGCCCCTGAAAAGCGCCATCATCTGGCTGGTGGTCGGGCTGGTTCTGTTGATTGTCAGCTCCCGGATTCTGGTCTGGGGCGCGGTAACCATCGCCCAGAGCCTGGGCATCAGCGACCTGATTATCGGGTTGACCATCGTCGCGATCGGTACCTCCTTGCCGGAACTGGCATCGGCACTGGCCGCAGTAAAGAAGAACGAGCACGACCTGATTCTTGGCAACATTCTGGGTTCCGGGATTTTCAACACCCTGGCCGTGGTGGGCCTTGCCGCGGCTATTGAGCCACTGTCCGTCGCCCCGGAAGTACTCTACCGGGACTGGACCCTGATGTTCGGGCTGACACTGGCCTTGCTGGTGATGGGCTTCGGCCTGACCGGCTGGCGCAAGCTGATATCAAGGGTAGATGGTGCCCTGTTGCTGCTGGTGTACGTTGGTTACACCGGTTATTTGTTCTCCACCATGGCAGTAAGCTAACCCACTTGCCGTCCGCGAGGCTGGCGCATCAGCCAGCCTCGCCATCCCCCAGTAACTCTTCCAGCCGCTGGCGCACTTCTTCCATGACCCCGGCCAGGTCTTCCTTGGACTTTCCTGCCGTATCGATGGGCGTTCCTACCCGAACATCGACTGGCTGCCCGAGGTTAATCTGCATGCTCCGGGCGGGCAGCACCCGGTGAATACCCCGGATGGCCACAGGAACAATCACCGCTTCGGTGTCCAGCGCCAGGTGGAAACACCCCTTCTTGAAGGGCAGCAAGTTACCATCCGGTGACCGGGTACCTTCAGGCGCCGCCCACAGCACTATCCCGCTCTCCATCATCGCCCGTGCCCGATCCAGGTCACGCACGGCATTTTGCCGGTTGGAACGGTCTATGGACGGAAACTCGGCGGCCGCCATGGCCTGGCCTAACAAAGGGATCTTGAACAGCTCTTTCTTCGCGAGCATACGAATGGAGCCGGGCAGCGAAACAAAGCTGACCGGAATATCGTAGTGACTGGCATGGGTGCTCATGATGATATACCGCCGGCCGTCGTTGAAGTCCGGAACCTCGCCGCGAACGGTCAGGCTGGTTCGTACCAGTTTCAGCAACGCGGTAGACCACGCCCGGCAGTACTTGTCGACAATCCGACGGTCCAGTTTGCCGAACAACGCCCGTAACAACACCAGTAACGAATAAAGCGCCGTCAGCCCCACAGACCCCAGCACCACAGCCGCGCGCCGCAGCAGGGTTGCCGATTCAGTTAACGGGCTCAAGTTCAGTCGTTTCATGCTGAATGCTCTGTCTCCCGGAACACCAGAGACACCGAGTTCAGGCAATACCGCTGACCGGTGGGTGGCGGACCATCGGGGAACACATGGCCCTGGTGGCTGTCGCAGCGGGCACAGCGGATCTCGGTTCGCACCATGCCAAAGCTGGTGTCCTCAATGTAGCGGATATGTTCCGGGTCAAACGGCTGGAAGAAGCTCGGCCAGCCTGTGCCGGAATCAAACTTGGCATCGGAGCTGAACAACGGCAGGTCACACAGCCGGCAGTGGTATACCCCGGTCTTCTTGTTGTCCAGCAGGGTACCGCAGAACGGGTGCTCGGTGCCGTGGTCCAGCAACACCCGTCGCTCTTCCGCGCTCAGTGCGCTGGCCTTGTCTTCAATGTCCGCTTCGCTCAGCGGGGTCAGGTCATAGCCTGATGCCGATACACTCATTGCATTCTCCTCAGGCCAGGTCCTGGTCGTCCTGGCTGAATTCGGGTTTCAGTCGGTCCGGCCATGCGCTGGCCAGCTTTTCCATCTTCGGGCCGGCTACGGCCATGATATAAGGCTGGTACGGATTACGGGCCGCAAAGTTCTGGTGGTGCGCCTCGGCCGGGTAAAACGCCGTCAGCGGCTCCAGGGTGGTAACCACCGGTGCCGGGTAAACGCCGGACTCATCCAGTTGCCGGATGTAGGCCTGCACCAGCTGCTTCTGGGCATCGTTTTCATAGAATACGGCAGACCGGTACTGGCTGCCGATGTCGTTGCCCTGCCGGTTCAGCTGGGTCGGGTCGTGGGCCACCGAGAAAAACACCCGCAGCAGTTCGCCGAAACCGACCTTTTCCGGGTTGTAGTGCACATCTACCACTTCAGCATGGCCGGTGCTGCCGGAACAGACCGCCTCATAATTCGCCGTGTCAGCCGAACCGCCGGCATAGCAGGATTCAACCCGGGTAACTCCGTCGATAGCCAGGAACACCGCTTCCACGCACCAGAAGCAACCACCGGCCAGCACCACATGGGCTTCGCTGCCGGTTTCAGGCAGTTCCTGTTCCGGGGTCGGGAACCGGCTGCGCGGCACATTCAGGCCCGGAATATTGCAGCTTTCGGTCATAGCTTGTCTCCAGTCTCTGGTTGCACAGGTTATACCCGTGTATACGACCACCGATAATAAACAGACACAACCGCAACATGAAATTATGTCAGGGCGGTTGCACATGCCCTGTCAGCCACCATAATGAAAACAGGGGCCAGCGATAAGACCCCGCTCGGCATCAGGGAAACAGCATGACAGCAAAAGTCCGCGAACCGGAAGATCAGGACGAGCTTCTCCATTACCGCCTAAGCCTTCGGCTGGGGCCGGTACACGCCCGCCAGCGCCTGGGCATAGAGCAGGAATCCGAAGCCCTGGTTCTGGGCCGCGACAAGCGATCATTTCACCTGGAAAACCTCGCCAATGCGCCGGGTTTCATCCGTTTTTGCCTGCAGGCGGTCGGTCTGTTTAACCGGGCCCAGAGCAACAGCCGCAAACTGCGAACCGCCCACAACAGCTTCGTGCTGCCAGACCTGCCCGAGGCCTTTGAAGGTTTCAGGATACTGCACCTGACCGACCTTCACGTGGATATGGACGAGCAGAACCTGCAAGCCGTCATCCGCCAGATTGAACCACTGGACTACGATCTGTGCGTACTGACCGGCGATTATCGCCAGCGCACCTGGGGCCCGGTAGATGCCGCCCTGGCGGGCATGGAAAAGCTCCGGGAGGCGATCCAGGGAGACACCTACGCGGTGCTGGGAAACCACGACAGCGTGCGCATGGTTCCGGCACTGGAAGACATGGGCTACCGGTTGCTGATGAATGAAATGGTGCCACTGGAACGGGAACAGGCCAGGATTTACCTGGCCGGAGTAGACGACGCCCATTACTACAAAGTGCACAACCTGCACCGGGCCGGCGACGACATTCCCGCAGGCGGTATCAGCCTGCTGCTCAGCCACACGCCTGAAATCTGGCGCGAAGCGGCCCACGCGGGCTATGACATGTTTTTATGCGGCCACACCCACGGGGGGCAGATCTGCCTGCCCGGCGGCATTCCGGTCACCCTCGACTCCGACTGTCCCCGCAGGCTCGGCAAGGGCTCCTGGCAGGTGAACGGTATGCAGGGATATACCTCGCCGGGGGCGGGAACCTCGGTGCTGAATGTGCGGCTGAACTGCCCGCCGGAAGTGACACTGCATACCCTCACCCGGGGCCCGGCCTGAGGCCCTCAGTGAGGCTGCTTGCGGATACCCAGCCGGAACAGCAGCGGCGACACCACCACGTTGGCAATGGCAAACAGCACAGCCACCACAACCGCCTGCCATAACGCCAGCGGCAACCAGTACCAGGCCATCAGCATGGGCAACAGGGCTTCCGGCAGCTGATCCAGCCACAGGGCGCGGGAACTGGACACCAGCCCTGCGCGGCGCTTGATAAAACTACTGAGCAAATCCCCCAGCAACGACAGGAAGCCGAACAGCGCACCGAAAATCCATCCCAGCCCCAGCCAGGCCGCGAATAACAGACAGGACAGCACACCGGAGGCCAGCCCGCGCCAGGTTTTGCTGTGGCCAAACACCGGCCGGCCGTCACGCCATAGCCGGTCACCATCTACCGGCCAGTCCCAGCGATTGTGCAACAGCCGGGCCACCACCACCGGAGAACCGTTGGCCAGAACCAGCATGACAAACAACTCCAGCGACAACAGCACGGGCTACCTCCGGCGGGACTGGCTCAGGCGAGCCCTCCACGGGTCAGCTTGAGCGGATCCATCAGTTCTTCCAAACGCTGACGGCTCAGGCCACTGCGTTCTTCCGCCACATCAATCACCGGCCGGCCTGTGCGATAGGCTTCCTTGGCAATGTCCGCCGCCAGCGCATAGCCGATCTCCGGGTTCAGGGCCGTCACCAGCACCGGGTTGCGCCCCACACCGGCATTCAGGTTATCGGCATTGACCGTAAAGCCCTGAATGGCCTTGTCGGCCAGCATGGTTGTGGCATTGGCCAGCAGGCCGATCATATCCAGCAGGTTGGCGCCCACCAGCGGTAGCATCACGTTCAGCTGGAAATTGCCGGACTGGCCCGCCATGGCCACGGCGTTATCCAGCCCCATCACCTGGGCTCCAACCATGGCCACCGATTCCGGAATGACCGGGTTCACCTTGCCGGGCATGATGCTGCTGCCCGGCTGCAGCGCCGGCAAGCTGATCTCTGATAAGCCATGAATGGGGCCGCTGTTCATCCAGCGCAGATCGTTGGCGATCTTGGTCAGTACCACCGCAAGCCCCCTGAGCTGGGCCGACAGCGCCACCGGCGCGTCCACCGCACTCTGGGCTACGAACTTGTGGTTGAGGGATCGAAAACTGTAGCCACTGTTTATCTTCAGAAACTTGATGAACTGCCCGGCAAACTCGGAAGCGGCATTTACCCCGGTGCCGACCGCCGTTCCACCCTGGGGCAGGTCTGCCAGCTCGTCCATCGCCGCTTCAAGCCGTTTTTCAACTGCTGCCAGCTGCTCCCGCCAGGTTTTCAGTTCCTGGCCGAGGGTAACGGGCATGGCATCCATCAGGTGGGTTCTGCCGGTTTTCACCTGCCCTGCCAGCTCGCCCTCGCGCTGGTAAATCACCCCGCGAAGGTGCGAGATGGCTGGCAACAACTTGTTCTTTACCGCCAGCACCGAGCTGATGTGAATGGCCGTGGGGATCACATCGTTCGAGCTCTGGCTCATGTTCACGTGATCATTGGGATGCACATCCACGCCCTGCTGGCGGGCGATGGCGGCTACCACTTCGTTCACGTTCATATTGGTACTGGTGCCGGACCCGGTCTGGTAGCGGTCAACCGGAAACTGGTCAGCAAACTCGCCCATGCTCAGCCGACCGCAGGCCTGCACAATGGCATCCCGACAGGGCGCATCCAGCAAGCCCAGGGAAGCATTAGCCTGGGCGGCAGACCACTTCACCAGTACCACCGCCTTGATGAAATCGGCCGGCATGGGCTGGCCGCTGACCGGAAAGTTGTCGATGGCCCTTTGGGTCTGGGCGCCCCAGAGGGCCTCTGCGGGTACTGCCACTTCGCCCAGACTGTCCTGTTCGGTTCTGTAGTCGGTCACTTGATCTCCCTGCTCCGTTGCTCTTGCGTCCGACCAGTATAAAGCTAACCGGCCACCGGAATCACAATGCGGCCTCGGATCTTGCCATCCATCAGCCGGCCAGCGGCGTCGATAGCATCATCAAAGGCCACTTCGGTGATCATGCTGTCCAGCAGTTCCGGAGACAGATCCTCGGCCAGGCGCTTCCAGGCATACACCCGGTCCGCTTTCGGGGCCATCACACTGTCGATGCCACACAGTGTCACGCCACGCAGGATGAACGGAGCCACGGTTGCCGGAAGATCCATGCCGGCTGCCAGGCCACACGCGGCCACTACCCCGTGATACTTCATGCCCGCACAAACATTGGCCAGTACCTGGCCGCCGGCCACATCCACAGCACCTGCCCAGGTTTCCCGGGCCAGCGGTTTGCCCGGCTCACTCAATTCGGCCCGGTCCAGAATCTGTTTGGCGCCCAGGGATTTCAGGTAAGCTTCCTCTTCCGGCCTGCCCGTTACCGCAGTCACCGAGTAGCCCAGCTTGGCCAGAATGGCCACCGCCACGCTGCCAACACCACCTGTAGCACCGGTTACCAGGATGTCGCCGGATTCTGGCTTAACGCCGTGTTTCTCCAGAGCGATGACACACAGCATGGCGGTGTAACCCGCGGTGCCGATGGCCATGGCCTGGCGGGCCGTGAACGGCGCCTGCAGCGGGATCAGCCAGTCACCCGAAAGCCGGGCTTTCTGGGCCAGGCCGCCCCAGTGTTTCTCACCCACGCCCCAGCCGTTGAGAACCACTTCGTCTCCAGCCTTGAAGTCGGGATTGGACGATTCGGTCACCACGCCAGCCAGGTCGATGCCCGGAACCATTGGATAGGTTTTCGCGATGGGCGCGCGACCGGTAATGGCCAGGGCATCCTTGTAGTTCAGGGTGCTATAGGCGACATCAATGGTCACATCGCCTTCGGGTAGCTGAGCCTCGTCTACGGACTTCAGCGATACCTGTTGGTCGCCACGGCTGCCTTCAATCAGGATTGCTTTGAACATGTTGCCTCCAGGGATTCTGGTAACGTGAATTGAACTTCGTGAATCAGCAACTGCGAACCAGCGCCATAAAACCCTCGGCAAACTGATCCAGCGGTTGCGGGGATTGCTCAAGCTTGGCGCGCAAAACCGCGCCTTCCCAGCCAATCCAGAAAAACTTTGCCATCTGCTCCGGCTCAATATGTCCTGGTATTTCGCCAGCCTGCCGGGCTTCTTCGAGAACCCGGGCGACCCGGGCTTCCCAGTCTTGAAATACCTCTCGCAACAAGCTTCGAAAACTTTCCGGCAGTGCGGCCATTTCCTGGCCCAGGTTGCCGATCAGGCACCCCCGCCGGTAACCGAACCTGTGCATACCGGCTCTGGCGTCGTCTACGAATGCCTGGATGCGTGCCAGGGGGCTGAGATTGCTGTCGGATAAAGAACGCTCCAGCTTGTTGGCGAAAAAACGCCCGTAGGCTTCAATCAGAGCCGCGCCAAAAGCTTCCTTGTTGTCAAAGTAATGGTAGAAGGAGCCCTTGGGCACTCCCGCCTGGCGCAGAATTTCATCAAGGCCGGTGTAGGAGTAGCCCTTTTCAGTCAAGGCCGCCAGCCCTACTCCGATCAGAGCCTGGCGGGTGTCCTGGTAACCGGCATTCCGGCTTTTCGGAGGGCGCCCCCGTTTACGTTTGACTGCTGCAGATTCCAAAGGCTCCCCCTTTTTAGACCGGTCGTCTATTTAACTTCACAAGAATACGACCGATCGTCTATTAAAATCAAATAAAAAGACCCCCGGGAGGGGGCCTTAGTACTGCTTGCAGATCAGAAGAACCCGAGCGGGTTGGTGTCGTAGCTGGTCAACATACACTTGGTCTGCTGATAGTGTTCCAGCGCCATCTTGTGGGTCTCGCGGCCAACACCGGACTTCTTGTAACCACCGAAGGCCGCGTGGGCAGGGTATGCGTGGTAGCAGTTCATCCAGACCCGACCGGCCTGGATATTGCGGCCCATGCGGTACGCAAGATTGGTGTCGCGGGTCCACACGCCGGCACCCAGACCAAACTCGGTGTCGTTGGCGATGGCCAGAGCTTCTTCCTCGGTTTTGAAGGTGGTGACACCCACCACCGGGCCAAAGATTTCTTCCTGGAACACCCGCATCTTGTTGTCGCCCTTGAACAGGGTCGGCTGGATGTAGAAACCGTTGTTGAACTCGCCTTCCAGGTGCTCGCGGTCACCACCGGTCAGCACAACCGCGCCCTCCTGACGGCCAATTTCCATGTACGACATGATTTTGTCGAACTGTTCCTTGGACGCCTGGGCACCCACCTGAACGTCGGTATCCAGCGGGTTGCCACGCTTGATGGCCTTGGTGCGTTCAACCACTTTCTGCATGAACTCTTCGAACATGTCTTCCTGAACCAGTGCCCGTGACGGGCAGGTGCAGACTTCGCCCTGGTTAAAGAACGCCAGCACCAGGCCTTCCACGCACTTGTCGACAAATTCCGGCTCAGCCTTCATCACATCGGAGAAGTAGATATTCGGGGACTTGCCACCCAGCTCAACCGTCGACGGGATGATGTTTTCAGCCGCGCACTTGAGGATGTGCGAGCCCACCGGGGTGGAGCCGGTGAAGGCAATCTTGGCAATACGCTTGCTGGTAGCCAGGGCCTGGCCGGCTTCCGGACCATAGCCATTGACGATATTGAGCACGCCCGGCGGCAGCAGGTCGCCGATGATTTCCATCAGCACCAGGATGCTGGCCGGAGTCTGCTCGGCGGGTTTCAGCACGGTGCAGTTACCGGCAGCCAGGCACGGGCCCAGCTTCCAGGCCGCCATCAGCAGCGGGAAGTTCCAGGGAATAATCTGCCCCACTACACCCAGCGGCTCGTGGAAATGGTACGCCACGGTGTTGTGGTCGATCTCGCCCATATGGCCTTCCTGGGCCCGGATACAACCGGCGAAGTAACGGAAATGGTCGGCGGCCAGTGGAATGTCGGCGTTCAATGTTTCACGAACCGCTTTGCCGTTGTCCCAGGTCTCCGCCACCGCCAGCTTTTCGAGATTGGCCTCGATGCGATCCGCAATTTTCAGCAGGATGTTGGAACGTTCTGTAGGGGATGTCTTGCCCCAGGCCGGTGCCGCCTTGTGGGCGGCGTCCAGTGCCAGGTCAATATCCTCGGCAGTCGAACGGGGTACTTCACAGAACACGGCGCCGGTGACCGGGGTGATGTTGTCGAAGTACTGGCCTTTTACAGGCGCCACCCACTCGCCGCCAATGTAGTTTTCGTAGCGGGATTTGAAGGAAACAACGGAGCCTTCTTGTCCGGGTTGTGCATAGATCATGACTTCTGCCTCTTTGTTGTGATTGTCGCAGGGCAACGCAGCCTTTTGCGTTAACACAACAAAGGTAGACCCAATCCGGAAGGTTTGCAGGCAGACGCAGCAAGAATCGGCTAAGCCAATGGTCGTATGGTCAGTCCAGCTGATCCAGTTCCGCCAGGCAATCCTCCAGAAACGCCGCAGGATCCGCCATCACGGCCTCATCCGCCACCACACCAAACTGCACCTGACCGGCGTAGCTGACGATACTCACACCCAACCCGATATCGCCGGCCTGGGGCACCCAGAACATCTGTTCGGTGATGGCACAACCGGCCAGGTAACGGGTTTCCGGGGTGCCCGGTACGTTGGAGACCACGGCAGAGGCCTTGCGGAAAAACAGATCAGCCAGGGGTTTGCGCCCCACCTCTGGCAACAGCGCGGCGCAGGCAGTCAGGCCCCAGGCCAGGCCCGGTTGCCAGCTCTTCTTGAGTTTGCGGGTTTCATGCTTGATGCGGAACAACCGCTCCAGGGCGCTTTCGCCATCTACCGGCAGTGGCACAAACACGGTACCGAAGCAGTTGCCGGGCTCGCCGGCTTCGGGCTTGATGCCTTCGGGCAAGCGGGTGCGGATGTCTACCGGCACGGCGGCGTGCATCACTGCATCGTCCAGCTGTTCCGGTGTCATGCCCAGCCGCGGGCGTACCGCTGCGGCCACGCAGGCCAGCAGCACATCGTTGATGGTGGTGCGGGTTTGGTGGGCAACGGCGCGAAAGCGCTCCAGCGGCACCGGAGCCGACCACCGGCAATTGCGCTGGCCGGCCAGCGGCCGCTTGAGATCAGAGGGGGAATCTTCTTCCTCGGCCAGGAATTCGCTCAGCTCATGCACCAGTCGCGCCCCGTTCTGTACGGTGCGGGCCGCAAGGGTTTGCTCCAGGCCGGTCTCCCGCTTTTCTGAATCCGTCTGTGTGGTGGCACCGTAACGGGCAAGCTGTGAGCCCAGCCATTGCTGGGCGGTTTCCAACCAGCGCCCTACCCGGGGCTGCTCCGGGGCGCCGTATACCGCCGGGTATTGCCGGGGCGAGGCCGGGCACAACTGGTCGAAAATACTCAAAAGCGACAAACCATCGGCATAGCAATGGTGCAATCGCAGCAGCAGGGCAGCGCCGCCTTCGGCGTTAGGGGCCAGCCAGGATTTCCAGGCCGGGCGATAAAGTGGCAGGGGTTCATTCAGTCGGGCAGACACCCAGTCCTGCAGCTGGTGCTGGTCAAACCGGTCCAGCGCCACATCCAGGTGGTGCGCCACATTAAAGGTAGCGTCCGGCTGCCAGTACCAGGCCGGGGCTTTCCACACCGGGCGGCAACCAAAGCGTTCCCAGGCCGACCAGTAAACCTCAAGAAACTCCCGGAAACGGCCGGCGGTCAGCCCGTCCACCCGGAGCATGATGGTGATGGTCATGGGGTTGTCCGGCCGTTCCAAAGCCAGCCAGGCCGAATCCGAAGGCAGCATGAGATGCGAGTGCTCTTGGTTCAAACCTGAAGGTCCCCGGTCAGTAAACTGGTGAAAAGCCAATCCGGCATTGTGCCAGAGTCGTTCATCCGGCTCCATCGTGTGGATACCGCGCACAGGCTTACAAAAAGTTACACGTGATTAACTGTTCGCTTCTATACTCGTTATATGGCTTGATGCAATGGTTATAAACTGAACGACGCAAAGCCTGATTGGCCCCGAATCACCAAAAATCCGGGCACTGGTGCCACTACACCCGCACGCCGATCGGGGTACAAAAGGTAAACCGGCTATCCAATTCCAAAAAAAGCCTGAAGCTGTGCCGGGGGGAGATGAACAATGAAAGCCAGTCATGTTCGCAAGCTGATCAAACCCATCGAAAACGCCTATTCGGAAATGTTTTCCGGCCGGGTATTCCGGGTTGGCAAGGGCGCTGTGTCTGTGCGGAACCACAGCGGCGCGGCAGAACAGACCGTGATCGGCGTACACGGCTTTCTGGAAAACCACTGCTACTTCACCCAGGCCTACGACGCCCCCACAACCGAACTGATCCTGCTCACTTGCAGCAACTACCACATACCGGTGAATGGCGTAACGCCTGAAACTCCGGACTGGGAAGTGCCCATCAAACACCTTGAAGGCACCATCGAATACGATGCCTGCATCCTGAACCAGGCCTTGCAGAACCTGCCCACCACCCGCAACATCCGGGTGCACGGCCATTCCCGGGGTGGCGCGGTTATTCTGGAAGCCATCCGCCAGTGGCCGGAACTCTATGAAGACGCGGAAGTCGTGCTGGAAGCCCCGGTACTGCCCCAGGGTAAACTGCACGCCCTGGTCACCACGCTTCTGGAACCGGTCAGCCACGGTATGTGGCCCTGGTTGATCCGCCTGATCAACAGTGCCCCGCAGTCGGCCTATGGCCAGACCTTCTTCGGCAAGATGAACCCGCGCAAGCGCCAGCTGCTGGGCAAACTGTTCTACGCCACCAAGGATCACCTCACCATTGTTCGCAACATCGAGAACATCATGGAGTGGATGGCCCGCACAGACAGTTCCGTGTATCAGCACGTGCGCCATGGCACCTTCCTGATTCCCGGCACCGACCGCATTCTGGACCGCACCGCCATGCTGGCCAGCGCCCGCACCAGCCCCACCACCATGCGGATTGTTGAAACCGGGGCACCCAGCCACTTCATCACCCTGGACAGCAAGGAATGGGTACCGGGCTTTGAAACCCTGCCTGCCGCCGCACAAGGCTGAATTCCTGGCCCCGATTCCGGGTGCACCGGCTGCGGGGCTCCGTTAAACTGCGCGGTTTCAGGTTCAGTGTGATGGAGTCCCGGCATGTATCGTGAGCGCCTGGTCGCAACGGAAGTGCAGTCAGAAAACGCCCACAGGCTCAAGCGCCTGCTGCTTGAGTACCACGACTTCCGGCAACTGAAAGCTGCCAGTCCACTGCTGGGCGACACCCGCCGGATTGCCGACTGGCAGGCCGAGCGCCTGAAAACTACCCACCAGGACCTGTACCGCCACCCCGGCTATCACACCGGCCTGGAATTCCTGCTGACCGACCTCTACGCCCCGGCCGGAATGACCCGCCGCGATGACAACATCGACCGTGTATTCCCGAAAATGGTGAAGTGGCTGCCCGACCACCTGCTGGCCACCTTTGCCGGCCTGGTCGAATTGAACCTGCTGACCCAGAGCCTGGACCTGGAACTGGCCGAATGGTTTGACCGGCAAGGCCTGGATACCGGCTCGATCACCGCCGCAGCCTGGTGCGAAGGCTACCGGGCCAGCGGGCAACTTCCGGCACGGCACCGGCAGCTGGAACTGGTGTCCGATACCGGCCAGCAGCTCGACCGCTATGTACGCAACCGCACACTGGGCTGGCTGCTGTCGATGACCCGGGGACCGGCGGAAATGGCGGAACTGGGCGATTTGCACAGCTTTTTGCACCGGGGTTACAGCGCTTTCCGGAAAATGGACAAGGTAGATCTGTTGATCGAGCGGCTTATCAGCCGGGAAAGGCAGGTAATGGAGAACATACTGAAAGGCCACCCGGAGCCGTTTACGCTGCCGGGCGACCTGTAGCGATCAGGCCTGGATGATCTGGTCCAGCTGGGAATGAATTTCCTGCTCGATGCGGGATTTGAACGGTCGCAGCATCATGCCCAGTTCAAGGCGGATATGCAGGTCGCTCTCGGCAATTTCCAGCTGGCCTTTCACGCCGCTGCGCTTGAATTTAAGCAGGTCGCCTTCCCACTGATAGTTAACGTCGAACTGCCGGGACAAGTCCTTGGCCAGGGTTTCGGCGGCCTCTCGGGCGTGGGCCTTGTCCAGGGAATGGGCGCGATGGATATCGATAACAGACATGAATCAGTTTTCTCGGTGATTTGGAAACGGTTTTACAGTGTAAGCCGGCAATAAACTTGTAGCCAACCCCTCAAAGGTTAGAATACCAACCTTAGATTCTGACAGGACGAACACCCATGAGCGAGCAGCAAGCACCGGGCACTCCCGGCAACGGCCAGGACGACGTCACCCATTTCGGGTTCCGCGATGTACCGAAGAGCCAGAAAGCCAGCCAGGTAGCCCAGGTTTTCCATAGCGTGGCCGGCAAATACGACCTCATGAATGACCTGATGTCGATGGGCATCCACCGCCTGTGGAAACGCTTCACCATCGAGCTCAGCGGTGTTCGCCCCGGCCACCAGGTGCTCGACATTGCCGGTGGCACCGGCGACCTGACCATGAAATTCTCCGACCTGGTAGGCCCGTCCGGCAAGGTAGTGCTGGCCGATATCAACGCCTCCATGCTGCAGGTAGGCCGCAGCCGCCTGACCGACCGGGGCTATGCCGGCAACATTGAATATGTCCAGGCCGATGCCGAACACCTGCCGTTCCCGGACAACAATTTCCAGGCGGTTTCCATTGCCTTCGGCCTGCGTAACGTCACCGACAAAGACCAGGCCCTGCGCGACATGGCCCGGGTACTGAAGCCCGGCGGCAAGCTGATGGTGCTGGAGTTTTCCAAGCCCACCAACCCGCTGTTGAGCAAGGCCTACGACACCTACTCCTTCACCGCCCTGCCCCTGATGGGCCAGCTGATTGCCGGTGACAGCGAGAGCTACAAGTATCTGGCCGAGTCCATCCGCATGCACCCGGACCAGGACACCCTGAAGGGCATGATGGAAAACGCCGGCCTGGTGAACTGCAAGTACTACAACATGACCGGCGGCATCGTGGCCCTGCACGTGGGAATCAAGCCCTGATGTTTCCCGGCCCTACCCTGCTGTCTGCCATCAGCGTCATTATTGAAGCCGCGCTGAACCGGGCCCTGGAGCTGGATCCTGCCGGCCACAAGGCCCTGATGCAGGCACTGGCAGGGCCGGTTCAGTTCAGCCTGACCGCGCCGGTGGCCATGAGCTGGACACTGGAACCTGTGGCAGACAGAGTACAGGTACGCAGCCAGCCCGCAGACGCCCCGGCCCTCGAGATCAGCGGCCGGCCGGTTGCCTTCGCCGCCCTGGCACTGGGTGATGACCGGGTCTTTGCCGACGAGCGCCTGCAAGTACAGGGCGACACCGCCCTGGCCCACCAGTTCCAGCGGGCCCTGAACCAGCTGCAGCCCGACTGGGAAGCCGCCATGGCCCGGCACATCGGCGATGTGCCCGCGCACTTTCTGGGCCAGCGTATCAGGAATGCCGCGAAATGGAGCCGGCAGGCGGTCAGCACCATGAACGCCAACGTGGAGGAATACATCCACGAAGAAAGCCGCACCCTGCCCGGCCGGCGCGAACTGGAAGCCACCTTTCAGGACATCGACGAGCTGAACCTGCGCACCGAGCGGCTGGAAGCTCGCCTGAACCAGCTGGCAGCACCCGGTAGCATTAACGATACGGAGACCCTGTGACCCGCCTGCAACGCCTGTTCCGAATTGCCTGGGTATTCTGCCGCTACCGGCTGGACACGTTTCTGCCCCTGTCGGAACTGCCCACGCCCCTGAAGGTCTTTTTCCTGCTGGCGCCCTGGCATCTCTTCCCGCAACCGAAGCTGAGCCGCGGCGACCGCCTGCGCCTGGCACTGGAAGAGCTGGGGCCGGTATTCGTCAAGTTCGGCCAGATTCTCTCCACCCGCCGGGACCTGCTGCCCGATGACATGGCCGAATCCCTGAAGCAGCTGCAAGACCGGGTGCCGCCCTTCCCCAGCGACCAGGCCCGGGGCATTATCGAGAAGTCCCTGGGTGCCCCGGTATCCGAACTGTTTGCGGAATTCAGCCCGGACCCGATGGCCTCGGCCTCGGTAGCCCAGGTGCACGCTGCCACCTTGCGCAGTGGCCAGAAGGTTGTCGTTAAAGTGCTGCGCCCCAGCATCGACAAAGTGATTCGCCAGGATCTGGGCCTGATGTACCTGATGGCCGGCCTGCTGGAGAAATACTGGTCTGAAGGCAAGCGCCTGCACCCGGTGGATGTGGTGGCCGACTACGATGCCACCATCCACGACGAACTGGACCTGCAGCGCGAAGCCGCCAACGCCAGCCAGCTGCGCCGCAACTTCGAAAACTCCAAGCTGATTTACATCCCTTTCATCGACTGGGATTACACCAGCAAGTCCGTACTGGTGATGGAGCGCATCCACGGCATTCCCATTGCCGATGTGGATACCCTGAGAAACGCCGGCGTGAACATGAAAGTTCTGGCTGAGAAAGGCGTCGAGATCTTTTTCACCCAGGTGTTCCGGGACAGTTTCTTTCACGCCGACATGCACCCGGGCAATATCTTTGTGGACATCTCCAACCCGGCAGACCCGAAATACATTGCTATAGATTTCGGCATTGTCGGCACCCTGGCCCCGGACGATCAAAGCTACCTGGCCCGCAACCTGCTGGCGTTCTTCCGCCGGGATTACCGCCAGGTGGCGCAGTTGCACATCCAGTCCGGCTGGGTACCACCGGATACCCGGGTGAACGAATTCGAAGCCGCCATCCGTACCGTGTGCGAGCCTATTTTCGAGCGGCCGCTGAAAGACATCTCCTTCGGCCACTTCCTGTTGCGCCTGTTCCAGACCGCCCGCCGCTTCAATATGGAAGTGCAGCCGCAGCTGGTGCTGCTGCAGAAAACCCTGCTGAACGTGGAAGGCCTGGGCCGCCAGCTGTATCCGGAGCTGGATCTGTGGAGTACTGCCCAGCCGTTCCTTGAGGACTGGATGCGCAAGCGCATCGGCCCGGCCGGGCTGGTCAAGTCACTGCAAACGCACCTGCCGTCCTGGCTGGAGCAGTCTCCGGAGATGCCGCAACTGGTGCACGATGCCCTGTTACAGCTGCGCGGCAGCGGCCCGACCGAAGAGCAGAACCGGGCAACACTGGAGCTGATGAAGCAACAGCAACTGCGCAGTGAACGGCGCTGGCGCCGGGGCTTTATCGCCGCCGTACTGGCCGTGATTGCCGTGGGCAGCAGCCATCCGCAGGCACAGCAACTGGTGGCCGACATGCCGGTGTGGAGCTGGGCATTGCTTGCCGCAGCCGCAGGCGTCATGCTCCGGGGTAGCCGGTGAACACAAAGATTTTCAGGATTCACACAAATGCAAGATTCCCCCGATAACGTCTTACAGCCTGGCTGGCTGGACGACATCAAATGGACAGACGACGGCCTGATACCGGCCATCGCCCAGGACGCCGACAACGGCGACATCCTGATGATGGCCTGGATGAACCGGGAGTCCCTGGCATTGACCGTTCAGGAAGGCCAGGCGGTGTACTGGTCCCGTTCCCGCGGCAAACTCTGGCGCAAGGGCGAAAGCTCCGGGCACCAGCAGGTGCTCAGGGATATCCGCCTGGACTGTGATGCCGATGTAATCCTGCTGAAAGTGGAACAAAAAGGTGGCATTGCCTGCCATACTGGCCGGCGCAGCTGTTTTTACCGGACCCTGAAAGATGGCCAGTGGGTAAGTGCCGAACCGGTACTGAAAGACCCTAACGCCATCTACGGCAGCAACTGAGGAGCAGACACCGTGAGCGATGTACTGGAGCGCCTGGCGCATGTACTGGAAGCCCGAAAAGAGGCAGACCCGAACACCTCCTATGTGGCCAGCCTGCATGCCAAGGGCCTGAACAAGATTCTGGAGAAGGTTGGCGAGGAGTGCACCGAAACCCTGCTGGCCGCCAAGGATGCCGAACATTCCGGACAAACCCGGGATGTGGTATACGAGACAGCAGACCTGTGGTTCCACAGCATGGTCATGCTGTCGAGCCTGGGCCTGGGCCCGCAGGATATCCTGGATGAGCTGGCCAACCGGTTCGACCTCTCCGGCCTGGAAGAAAAAGCGTCACGGCAATCCTGAGGGAGTACCCCTAACGGGGATTTCCGCCTGAGGTAATCGTTGGCGTACAATGTCACGTAACAGAAACAATTGAACGAGGAACCCTCATGGGTATCAGTATCTGGCAACTTCTTATCGTACTCGGCATCGTTATCCTGTTGTTCGGAACCAAGAAACTGCGCAATATCGGCTCCGATCTCGGCGGTGCTATTCGTGGCTTCAAGAAGTCCATGAGCGACGAAGAAGAAAAGAAGCAGGCTGACCAGGATAACCTGGAGGGCCAGCAAGCCGAACAGGCCCAGGCCGAAGAAAAGCCCAAGGAAAAGCAGAGCTGAGCAACCACTGAATGTTCGATATCGGCTTCATTGAGCTGCTGATCTGCGGCATTATTGCCCTGCTGGTGCTGGGCCCTGAACGGCTGCCCGGCGCTGCACGGGCGGCTGGCCGCTGGATTGGCGGCGCCCGGCGCATGGTTGGCCAGTTCACCTCGGAGCTGGACCGCGAGCTGAAAGCCGAAGAGTTGCGCAAGGAGCTGAAAAAGGCCGGCGATGTCGGCCTGGATGATGTGCAGAAGACGGTCAAAGGCGCCCTGGATGAGGCCAAGAAGTACGAGCACATGATCCTGGACGACGGCTCCAGGAAAACCCGCCCGGCTCCCGCTACCCGCCGGGTTAACAAGCCGGAGGAAAGCAGCCCGGATTCGGCAACAGCCCCGGCGGATCAGGGAAACACCACATCCAGCGCCGACGCCGAGCCCGGCCCATCGACTGAGAGTTCACCGGATCATCGTTCATGAATGCCAAGCCAGACGGCAATCAAGCGTCTTCTGAACAACAGGAGATGCCCCTGATCGAGCATTTGCTCGAGCTGCGTAACCGATTACTGAAAATGGTGCTGGCAGTGATTATCTGCTTCGCCGTTATCTACCCGTTTGCCAACGATCTCTACCTACTGTTGTCCCAGCCCCTGAGGGAGTTGTTGCCGGTGGGCCAGATGATGATCGCCACCGACATCACCTCGCCGTTCTTTGCGCCCCTGAAACTGGCCCTGGTGCTGGCGGTGTTTGCCGCCATCCCGGTGATTCTGTACCAGCTCTGGAGTTTTGTGGCGCCGGGCCTGTACGCCCATGAAAAACGGCTGGCATTCCCGCTGCTGTTCACCTCGGTCATCCTGTTCTACGCCGGTGCCGCCTTCGCCTACTTCGTGGTGTTTCCGCTGGTGTTCGGTTTCTTTACCGCCATCGGCCCAGAAGGCATCGTGGAACTGCCGGACATCACCAGCTACCTGAACTTCGTGCTGAAGATGTTCTTCGCCTTTGGCGTGGCGTTCGAGATTCCCATTGCTACCGTACTGCTGATCCTCACCGGCGCCACCACGCCGCAGGATCTCGCCGCCAAGCGTCCGTACGTGGTCGTCGGCTGCTTTATTATCGGCATGCTGCTGACCCCGCCAGACATCATCTCCCAGACGCTGCTGGCGGTGCCGATGTGGATTCTGTTCGAATTTGGCATCATCTTTGGCCGCCTGGCCTACCGCGAGCGTGAACAGGTCGCCGAAGACGAACCGGAAGCCTGATGAACCTGGCCCTGCTGCTGGACGAAGACTTCGTCAGCCCGAACCGTGCCCGGCTTCAGGGCCGCCGGCTGCAGCACCTGAAAACCGTACTCAAGGCCAGTGCCGGCGACCGCATTCCGGTGGGCAGGGTCAACGGCCTGATGGGGTACGGTGAAGTACTCAAGCTGAACGACTCCGAGGCGGAACTGCAGCTAACGCTGGACACCCCGCCACCGGCCGCCCTGCCGCTGACCCTGATCCTTGCCATGCCACGCCCCAAGATGTTCCGCCGGGTGCTGCAAACCTGCGCCTCTCTGGGCGTGAAAGATATCTGGCTGATCAACAGCTACAAGGTGGAAAAGAGCTTCTGGCAAACGCCCTGGTTGTCAGACGACAACCTGAGGGAAAACCTCACGCTGGGCCTGGAACAGTCAAAGGACACGGTGATGCCACAGGTGCATATCCGCAAACTGTTCAAACCCTTCGTGGAAGACGAATTACCGGCATTGCTGGAAGGAAAACGGGCACTGGTCGCCCACCCCGGCATGGCAGCGCCCTGCCCCAACCACCTGAACGAACCCGCCGCCCTGTGCATCGGCCCGGAAGGCGGCTTCACCGACTACGAAGTGGGTAAACTCGAAGAAGCCGGCTGCCAGAGCGTGCACCTCGGCCCCCGTATCCTGCGGGTAGAAACCGCTGTACCGGTGCTGGTCAGCCGGTTGTTTGACGCCTGCCTGTGAACTGGCAGGCGTGAGAAGGTTACGCCGCCTTGCGCTGCCAAAGCTTCGAAAGCGGTGTAATAACCAGTACCAGAACAGCCCCTGCCAGCAATCCGAACAGGCCATCCCCCAGCGTGGTGACCAGCACCTCCGGCACCGATGAGACCATACCGGCCACATGGTGAATGGCGTCGTACACCGCCGGAATGCCGTGGGTCAGAATACCGCCACCCACCAGGAACATGGCAATGGTGCCCAGTACCGACAGGGTTTTCATCATCCAGGGCGCCAGCCAGAGTATGCCGTGCCCCACTTTCTGCGCCACGGCGCTCGCTTTCTGGCTCAGGTAGAGACCGGCATCATCCAGTTTCACAATACCCGCTACCAGGCCATAAACCCCCACGGTGACCATCAGCGCCACCACCGTCAGCACCGCAAACTGCATTCCGAACCCCTTGCCCGCCACGGTGCCAAGCGTGATGGCGATGATCTCTGCGGAGAGGATAAAGTCGGTACGAACAGCGCCTTTGATCTTGTCTTTCTCGACCGTTTTCAGGTCCACTTCCGGCTTCTTCAGCGCTTCCCGGAGTTCTTCCCGGTGCTTCTGTTCTTCTTCCTTGTGCAGGAATTTATGCACCAGCTTTTCAAAGCCTTCATAGCACAGAAAAGCGCCGCCAAGCATCAGTAACGGGGTGATCAGCCAGGGCACGAAGAAGCTGATGGCCAGTGCCGCCGGTACCAGGATCGCCTTGTTGATAAACGAACCCTTGGCCACCGCCCAAACCACAGGTATTTCACGGGCCGGCTTTACGCCGGTTACCTGCTGGGCGTTCAGCGCCAGGTCGTCCCCGAGTACACCTGCGGTCTTCTTGGTGGCGGCCTTGGTCATGACCGCGACATCGTCCAGGACGGTCGCAATGTCATCGATTAAAACGAGCAGGCTGGAGCCGGCCATAAACAGTTCCTTTGTTAATTCGACAAGAAGGGAAAGACCAAAGTTTACGAAAACCCGGAGCTGTAAAACAGCTCCGGGTACCCAGAACCGGACACGTCAGGCATCAATGCCCATCGCCTCTGCGGCAATGCGGTTTTTCAGCGGCGCCAGCTGGTTCAGCCAGCGCATGCCGGTGTTCCGAAGCCAGCGCACGGGTAATTCATCCCGGGCGAACAGCTGCTTGAAACCTTCCATCGCCGCCATCATGGCCAGGTTCTCACCCTTACGCCGGCGCTGATAACGGGCCAGCACCGAGGCATCATCCGGAGCCAGGCCAAGTTCCCTGGCACGCTCAAGCTCGTCCAGCAACGCACGCACGTCGCCATAGCCCAGATTTGCACCCTGCCCGGCCAGCGGGTGGATGGTATGGGCGGCATCGCCCACCAGGGCCAGGCCATCAGCGATGTAATCCTTGGCGTGGCGCTGGCGCAGGGGAAAGGCAAAGCGCCGGGAAACCGCCAGCACCTCACCCAGCTCCCGCTCGATGGCGGCTTCCAGCTCCTTCCGGAAACTCTCGGTCCCCAGCGCCATCAGACGGCGGGCTTCCAAGGTGTCCTGGGACCAGACAATGGAGCAGAAGTGTTCATCCCCGGCTTCATTCAGTAACGGCAGGAAGGCCAGTGGCCCAGTTGGAGAAAACCGCTGCCACGCCGTGTAGCGATGGTTCTGGCTGGTGCGGACGGTACACACGATGGCCTGCTGGTCGTAATCCCATTCCCGGGTTGCCAGGCCGCTCCACTGGCGCAAGCGCGAAAGCGCGCCATCTGCGCCCACCACCAGCCTGGCAGCCAGGCACCGACCGTCTTCCAGCTCCACACCCTGCCCCCGGCTCCAGGCTTTCACCCGCACGCCATCCAGCAACTGTACCGAGCTGTCTGAAAGGCTTTCGAACAGGGCGCGAACGATGTTCCGGTTCTCGACGATGGTGCCAAGGCTGCGGGCGTGCAATTCAGCCGCATCGAAATGAATCCGGCCAGTGCCGTCACCGTCCCACACGGTCATTTCCCGATAACCACAGTGGCGGCTGGCCTGTACCTTCGGCCAGGCTCCCAGTTCTTCCAGCAAGCGCTGGCTGGCCAGTGAAATCGCGCTGACCCGGGGCTCGAAGTCGTCAACCGAGCTGGCGGGTTCGGCCGGCGCCATCAGGCTTGCGGCCGGCGCACCTTCAATCAGACCCACCTGCCAGCCTTGGCGGGACAAGCCCAGGGCCAGTGCGGAGCCGATCATGCCGCCACCGACGACCAGGATATCGAATTGCTGTGTTGGGGCATCAGCGGTCATGGTGTTCGGACTCCTGCAAAGACTCAGCGGCGGAAATCACCGGCTTGCGGCCACCGGTACCCATGGCCTTGCGGGCAAACCAGCGCTTGGCTCCGGGCACCAGGTCCAGCCCGACCAGGCCGGCATCCCGGGCGGCAGCCAGCGGTGGCAGGGATTGCCCGAAAACACGGATCAGGGAATCAGAGAACTGCACTGTCTGCTGCCAGTCCTGGCGATGCAGGCGCTGGTATTCACCCAGCACAGACAGGTCACCGATCGACACACCGGCATCCACCGCCTTGCGGAACTGTTCCACCAGCGTCATCAGCCCACGCAGGGCCAGGTTAAAGCCTTGCCCGGCCACCGGATGCAGCGCATGGGCGGCGTTGCCCACCAGGGCCACGCCGGGACGCACGGCTTCGTCTACAGTTACCAGCTTCAACGGGTAATGATTGCACTGCCCGATGCGGGTAAAGCGCCCGAGACGCCAGCCGAACTGTTCCTGGAGTCGCCGGCATTTTTCATCGTCAGACACCGAAAGTATTTGCTCCAGCGCGCTGTCAGTCAGCGTCCACACCAGCGCAGACTGGTTCCCGGCCCGCACCGGCGAACCATGGGGCAATAGGGCCATGGGGCCGGAATCGGTAAAACGCTCGAACGCGGTGTACCCGTGCGAATCGCTGGTGGACACGTTGGCAATCAATGCATTCTGGCCGTAGTCTTCGGTTCGGGTCACAAAGCCCAACTGTTCCCGCAGTCCGGAACGGCCGCCATCGGCCACCACCAGGCACTGGCCGGTCAGGGCTTGTTCTTCACCCTCTTTACGGATGCTGACCTTAACGCCACCGGGGATCGGCGTCATGCCAACCACTTCTGCCGGCGCCTGCCAGCTTACCGGGGTTTCCAGCAGCGCCCGCATGAGGCAAAGCCCCATCCAGCGGTTGTCCGCCACATAACCCAGAGCCGGCTGGCCATGATCTGCAGCATCCAGCCGGGTGGCGCCGAACCGGCCCCGGTCAGACACATGAATATTCCGGATGGGCGTGGCGTGTTCAGATAGCGCTGCCCATAAACCCAGCTCTTCGAAGATCAGCCGGGAGCCCCAGGCCAGCGCCGTGGAACGGGCGTCGTAGCTGGGCTGGTAGTCTTCCGGCAGGGCATCGGGCGAGAGCGGAAAACTTTCCACCACGGTCACCCGCAATTCCGGCACCACGCGGGCCAGCGCCAGCGCCAGGGTGGCGCCGGCGAGGCCGCCACCGGCAATAATCAGGTCGGTATCCATCCGGGGTTCGGTCACAGGCTCAGTCCGCCATCAGGGCTTCAATATCGGCCACGGTTTTCGGCACCGCGTCGGTCAGCACGCGGCAACCGTCTTTGGTTACCACCACATCGTCTTCGATGCGAATGCCAATACCGCGCCATTTTTCCTCTACGTTCTCGTTATCCGGCGCAATGTACAGCCCGGGTTCTACGGTCAACGCCATACCCGGTTCCAGCTGGCGCCAGGCATCGCCTACCTTGTAGTCGCCCACATCGTGCACATCCAGCCCCAGCCAGTGGCCGGTGCGGTGCATGAAAAACGGTTTGTAGGCTTCACTGGCAATGGCATCGTCCAGGCTGCCGGACAGCAGCCCCAGATCTATCAACCCCTGGGTCAGCACCTTCAGGGCCGCCTCGTGGGGGTGGTTCCAGTGGTTACCGGGGCGCACCGCATCAATGGCGGCGTACTGGGCATCCAGAACCACGTTATACAGGGCTTTCTGTTCCGGGCTGAACTTGCCGCTGACCGGGAAGGTGCGGGTAATGTCAGAAGCGTAGCAGTCCAGCTCACAACCGGCATCGATCAGCACCAGGTCGCCCTCTTTCAGCGGCGCGCTGTTCTCGATGTAGTGCAGGATGCAGCCGTTGGCACCACCGCCCACGATGGAAGGATAGGCCGTGGAGCGGGCACCGTGTTCCATGAAGGTGTGGATCAGCTCGGCCTCCAGGTTGTACTCATAGCCACCCTTGCGGGCCCGCTTCATGGCGCGGCAATGGGCTTCGGCGCTGATTTTCCCGGCCCTGGCCATCACTTTCACTTCGGCCGCGCTCTTGTACAGGCGCATGTCGTGCAGCAGGTGTTCAAGGGCCACCAGCTCACCCGGCGGATGGGCACCGGCCCGCACCTTGCTGCGGATGACCTTCACCCAGTCCATCACCCGGTTATCGAAGACCGGGTCTTTGCCAAGCGGGTAATACACCCGGCTGCGGCCTTCAATCATGCCGGGCAGGATGTCGTCGATATCGCCGATCGGGAAGGCATCGTCCAGGCCATAGCGCTCGATGGCTCCCTCGGGGCCCACCAGGAAACCGTCCCAGAGTTCTTTCTCCGGATTACGCTCCTTGCAAAACAGCACGGTCTCGCCGTGTTCCCGGCCCGGAATCAATACCAGTACCGCTTCCGGCTCGCCAAACCCGGTCAGGTACTGAAAGTCGCTGTCCTGGCGGAACGGATGCAGAACATCCCGGTTACGCACACGCTCCGGCGCTGCCGGCAGAATGGCGATACTGTCCGGAGCCATCCGGTCCATCAGTTTTCGGCGGCGGTCGGCGAATTCTTTCATCGGAATCATTGAGGCCATGCTGTCTCCTGATCAGTGCAGGGTGGGCGTTGCGCCAGCCGGTTTCTCCGGCTCATTGAATTCGGTAAACACCGCCAGGGCACCCAGGCGGACGTATTCGGTGATTTCCAGCAGTTGCTGCTCGCTTTCGTCGTCGGACTCTTCGTCTTCCGACAGCTGGCTGATGGCAACCATGTCTTCAATCAGTTCACGGATTTCATCCGGAGCCTGCCCCAGCGAAGCACCGGCCGCCAGGGCCATGCCCTCGAGGAAACCTCGCACCCAGGCGATCAGGGCTTCCAGGCGCTGCTCGATGGCATAGTCGTCATCCGGCAGCAGGGGCTGGAAGGTCATCTCACTGGACTGCAGCTGCGCCAGGGTTTTCTCGTAGGCACCGTACATAAACGGCGCCAGGTCATCCGATTCTTCCATGGCCTGGTCCGCCAGCCCCATGTGCTCGCACACCATGGCCAGCCACTGCTGTTCTTCAATACGGGTGCCGGCGGCCAGCCGACCACAGAGAACACCGTGCAGTTCGGAGGGGTGGCTGAAGGCCTTGTGGGCCGTGAAGACGTTAGCCCAACGTTCGAATTCGGCAGCGCGGGCGGCACCTGAAGTATCGCTTTCAGACATGAAAAAACCGGTTCCTGTTTCGGGGGAGACTGCCGGGGCCATTGCCCGGCCGCTCCGTCTGTTTGAGGTGTCTATCCTAGCATTACGGCGCTGTGCCGGCACGGGCCGGCCAGATCGGCACTTGCTTTTACCGGGCCAAAGGAGAAAAATGTTATAACATATCAAAACACCGGAGATTCCCCCCCCGATGCGAAAGCGCCTGCCCCTGCTCGCTTCCCCCAGACTGATCCTGGCCCTTGGCCTGGCAACCATGACGGCACCTGCCATGGCACAGGACAACCCGGCCGCTCACCAGCATGGCCATGCCGAACTCCAGGTTGCCTTTGCCGGTGAACAGATTGACCTGTTGCTGGAGTCGCCGGCCTGGAACCTGCTGGGCTTTGAACACCAGCCCCGCACAAAGGAACAGCGGCAGAAACTGGACGGTTTGCGCGAATGGGTGGCCGCGAATGCCCTGATCAACACCGAAGGAGGCAACTGCCGGGTGACCACTTCGGAACTGCATACCGGCTGGGAAGGGCACGAAGCTCACGATGACCAAGGGCATGACCAGGACGCCCACGCAAACCATTCCGACCTGGAAATCACCCAGAGCATGCGATGCGACGCCTTGCCAGATGCTTCCGCCTTCACCGCACCCATACTGGACGCCTACCCGGCCCTGGAGCACCTGAATGTGCAGTGGGTTTCCGCACAGGGCCAGGGTGGCACCCGGCTGACCCGGTCCGATAACCGTTTCCGGCCGGGGCAGTAAACTTACTCGGTATAACGTTCTACAGACTCCGCCACCATGGAATAAGACGAAGTACCCAGGTCGTTTTCGGTACGCTCAATCACCAGCTTGCCTTCGATCCAGACCGGATCGTACAGGGCTTCCAGGGTGAAGCCTTCGCTGTACTTCACATGGACAATCTGGTTCGGCGGTGGTGGCGGTACGTGGATACAGGCGCCGTAGTAAGGCACCAGGAAGAACTCGAGGATGCGCATGTCACTGGTGGTTTTCAGGGGTACTACAAAGCCCGGAATGCGGCCTTCGACATCGCCCATTTCCGGCACAACCCGGCCGGTCATGATTTCGTCGGGCAACAAAACCGGGCCGTCGCCTTCGTGCTCCACCTCAGGCATGCTTTCCAGCAATGCCAGGTCTTCGGCCGGCATCAGTTCCAGCCAGTCGATTTCCCGGAGCTCGGCCCGGGCTGATAATGACAGCAGCAACATCAGCGGCAAAAGGCAGGCAAACAATGCCCGGGACTTCGGATACACTGGCATGGACGGCATCTCCAATCGGGGTGATTCACAACACGGCCCACATCATACAACGCAACCGACCAGACCGATATGAACAGCAGTACAGCACCCGCCAGATCGGCCTGCCCGGCCATAGAGACCCGAGACCTGATGTTTCGCTGGCCAGGCCGGGAACAGCCGCTCGTTTTTCCTGACATGTCCCTGGCCGCAGGCGAACACCTGTTTCTGCACGGGCCCAGTGGCACCGGCAAAAGCACCTTGCTGGGCCTGCTGGCCGGGATGCAGACGCCGCAAACCGGTTCGGTCAGCCTGCTGGGGCAGCAAACCAGTGCCATGAGGGCCGGCGCCCGGGATCGCTTCCGGGCTGACCATATGGGCGTCATCTTCCAGCAGTTCAACCTGGTGCCTTACCTGAGTGCGCTGGCCAATGTGACCCTGCCCTGCCGGTTATCGGCGCTGCGCCGGGCCCGTGCAGACCGGCACCCGGATGCCGCTGCCAGCGAACTGCTGACGGAACTTGGCATCCCCGAGAACCACTGGCACCACGGGGTTACCAATCTGTCCATCGGCCAGCAGCAGCGAGTGGCCGCCGCGCGGGCGCTGATCGGCGCCCCGGAAATCATTCTGGCCGACGAGCCAACCTCCGCCCTGGACACCGACAACCGCGACCGCTTCCTGGATCTGCTGCTGACGCTGGCCAGGGAACGGCAATGCTCGGTGGTGTTTGTCAGCCACGACAGAAGCCTGGCCAGCCACTTCCACCATCAACTGGCTCTGGGAGGTACGCCGTGAGCAAGGTTCGACTGGCACTCTCCCTGGCAACCGCCAGCCTGTGGTACCGGCGCAAGGTACTGGCACTGGTTTGCCTCACCCTGACCCTGAGCGTCACGCTACTGCTCGGAATCCAGTATCTGCGTACTGAAGTCCGGCAGTCATTTACCAGCACCATCAGCGGAACAGACCTGATTGTTGGTGCCCGCAGCGGCCAGCTAAACCTGCTGCTGTATTCGGTCTTCCATATTGGCGATGCCACCAACAACATCCGCTGGTCCACTTACCAGAAGCTGGCACAGGACAAGCGTATAGACTGGGTGGTTCCGGTCTCACTGGGCGACAGCTACCGGGGCTACCGGGTAGTAAGCACTAACGCACAATTCGTTGAACGCTTCCGATATGGCAACGATCAGCCCCTGGAACTGGCAGCCGGCCACTGGTTCACTGATCTGTTCGACGTGGTGCTGGGCGCGGGCGTGGCCCGCCAGCTCAACCACCAGACTGGCGACAGCGTTGTGCTGTCCCACGGGGGTGGACGCACCAGCTTTGCCAACCATACGGACCTGCCATTCACAGTGTCCGGCATTCTGGCACCTACCGGCACCCCGGTAGACCAGGCGGTTTACATCAGCCTGGAAGCCATGGAAGCCATCCACGTGGGCTGGGAATCCGGCATTGCCCTGCCCGGCCGAACCCTGACAGAAGAGAAGGCAAAGACCCGCTCCTTCGAGCCAGACGCCATTACCGCAGCGTTTATCGGGCTGGACAAGCCGATACTTACCTTCCAGCTGCAACGGGAGCTGAACCAGTATCGCGAGGAGCCCTTGTCCGCCATTCTGCCGGGCGTTGCCCTGAGCGAACTGTGGCGCATGATGGGCCAGTTTGAGAAAGCCTTGCTGGGCATCAGCGCGTTTGTGGTCATTACCAGCCTGACCGGCCTGATTGCGGTGCTGCTGACCATTCAGGCCCAGCGCCAGCAGGAAGTGGCCGTGTTACGGGCTACCGGTGCCCCGCCCATCCTGATTGCCTCGCTGTACAGCTTTGAGTGTGTGGTACTGGCCCTGGCGGCCTGTGCCCTGGCGCTGCTGCTGGGCGCCGGCGCCATTGCCGGCCTGGGCCCCTGGCTGCTGGACCAGTACGGCATACAGATCGGACTTCGCGGCCTGAACCGGGCAGAATGGCTCCTGCTGGGCTTGGTACCGGTGGCGGCATTCGTGGTTTCGTTACTCCCGGCCTTGCGCAGCTGGCAAAAGAGCCGCAAGCTGGGATTTGCCGGATCCGGCGGCAGCTGACCTGCCACTGAAAGTGACAGGCTTCACGGCGCCGGCGCCATGACAATGCGGTAAATTGACCGTTATGGTGCGGGCACTTATAGTTACCGACATCCAAATTACTCATATTGGGCACGTCATGGAACAGTCCGAAGTACAGGCATTAGCGGACAAGCTGGACACACTGATTGAACGCTGCAAAAAGCTCGAGAAGGATAACGCCCTGCTGCGCGAGCTGCAGGACGACTGGAACCGGGAACGGGCCCAGCTGATGCACAAGAACGATCTTGCCAAAAACAAGATTGAAGCCATGATCGGCCGCCTGAGAGCGCTGGAGCACCACTGATGTCACAGCAGTCAACCACCGTTGAAGTTCGGATCCTCGATAAGGAATACCTGGTGGCCTGCCCGCTGGAAGAGCAGGAGGCCCTGCTGCGCGCAGCCCGGCACCTGGACAGCAAAATGCGGGAAATCCGGGCCAGCGGCAAAGTGTTCGGCACCGAGCGCATTGCCGTCATGGCTGCCCTGAATATTACTCACGAACTGCTGGAGCGTGACACCATGTCTGACGCCACCAGCAGCCTCCTGAAAGCCATGGACAACCGCCTGGACGAAGCCCTCGGGGGCAGTTCCGGCAACTGATTCCGGAAACTTTCCGGAATGGGGTTGCAATCGGCCCCGGCCCTGCCCGTATAATGGATTCAACTTCCTGGGCTGTTCGCTGGTCGGGTACGTCCTCGAGCCGATGCGCACTACCCAGGTGGCTACTTCAGGGCATTGTGAGCATGTCCCCCACGGGGGAAAGCCTGATATGTCACAGCGGCCACCGACCTTGAACTTTGGGTTCAAGGGCTACATCCGATAACGGCAGCCCGGGAAGCTTTATTTTGGATACCCTGTCCCGCACCGAACTTCGCAAGCATTTGCGCCGCAAGCGCCGGTCTCTGAGTTTTGAGCAACAGCAGCAAGCCTCTGAACAGCTGGCTCTGAACCTTCTGAAACATCCGGACCTGCACCGCGCCCGGCACATCGGCATCTACCTGGCCAACGACGGCGAGATCGACCCACACCTGTACATTGACCTGGCTCGTCGCAAAGGGATTCACTTTTACCTGCCGATCCTGCACCCGATCTACCCGGGCAAGCTGGTATTCAGCCCCTATTTCGACGGCATCCGGCTGAGTGCTAACCGCTTCGGCATTCCCGAACCGCCGTTCCCGCGCTCAAGGCGCAGGCCGGCATGGGCACTGGATGCTGTGCTGTTTCCGCTGGTAGGTTTTGATGAAAACGGGGGCCGGCTGGGCATGGGCGGCGGTTTTTACGACCGTACGTTCGCCTTCAGCCGTATTCGCCCGGGCATGGCGCCCAAGCTGATTGGCCTGGCCCATGATTTCCAGAAGGTAAGGGAGTTGCCCATCGAGCCGTGGGATGTGCCGTTACACGGGGTGGTAACGGATAAGCGTCGTTACCGGTTCAAGCCCTGACTGGCTGGCTGTACGAAGCTGGTCACAGGAACGTCTCTGGCAGAGCGTTTGTCTTCTGAAGCCTGAAGTGACGTAAACCCGGTAATGACAAGGCCGACCGCAAAGATCAGTACGATGGTGCGGATGATGTCTGGCTTGCCTCTCATTTCACGTGGTCCCGCTTCTTCTTGGTTCTAATTGGCTGGAAAATCAGGTGGCTATTCTCGACTTGGAGAATTAGACGAAAGACTAACACGTAACTTCAATTTTACAATTATTGACAGGTTACGATTACGTAAGAGTTATCACTTAGCTTCGGCCTGCTTGTCAAGCATTCGCGTTCGGCGACCGAAACCGGGCGAGACACGATAGGAGAAGCAGGGGCTGGTGGGGCCTTCCGAAACTGTGCGGAGCCAGGGATGGCGGAGCTCAAGCGTCACATGGATGTGCCGAAGGAGCGTGTTTCGGAAGGCCCCACCAGCCCCTGATTCGGCAATCCACGCAAAAGGCCCGTGCCCGGTTTCTACTTTGCGTTGCCGCTTCCGTTACCCGCGCCCAGGAACAAACGGTAGGCCTCGTTGTCGGTCATGTTTTCGTAGCGGAAGCCCACTTTCTCCAGCATCTTCTCGAAATCCGGAATTTCCGATTCGTTAACCTGGGCACCCAGCAAAACGCGGCTGTAGGCTGCGCCGTGGTTGCGGTAGTGGAACAGGGAGATGTTCCAGCGGGTGCCGAGGGACATGAGGAATTTCAGCAAAGCGCCCGGGCGTTCGGGGAATTCGAACTGGTAGATGACTTCGTTGCTGACCGACGGGGCGTGGCCGCCGACCATGTGGCGGATGTGTTGCTTGGCCAGGTCGCTGTCGGTGAGGTCGATGACGGAGTAGCCGGTTTCGCGCAGTTCCTGCACCAGTTCTTCGCGGCCCAGGCCGCCGGCCTGGATCTGGATGCCGACGAAGATGACGGCTTCGCCGGCATCGGCGTAGCGGTAGTTGAATTCGGTGATGCTGCGTTTGTGCAGGGCGTTGATGAAGGTTTTGAACGCGCCTGGTTTTTCCGGGATGGTGACGGCCAGGATGGCTTCGCGTTTTTCGCCGATTTCGGTGCGTTCGGAGATGTAGCGCAAGCGGTCGAAGTTCATGTTGGCGCCGCTGAGCACGCCGGCCAGGTTTTCGCCTTCAAGCTGTTCCCGCTCGATGTACTTTTTCATACCGGCCACCGACAGTGCCCCTGCCGGTTCTGCGATGGAGCGGGTGTCTTCGAACACGTCTTTGATGGCGGCGCAGATTTCGTCTGTCGAAACCGTGATGACTTCATCGACAGCGTCTTTACAGATGTTCCAGGGTTCTTCCCCGATCTGTTTAACCGCCACACCGTCTGCAAAGATACCTACTTCGTCCAGGATCACCCGCTCACCGGCCGCCATGGCGGCTTGCAGGCAGTTGGAGTCTTCCGGTTCCACGCCGATCACTTTGATGTCCGGGCGCAGGTATTTGATGTACGCCGCCATGCCGGCGATCAGGCCGCCGCCGCCCACGGGGATGAATACCGCGTGCATGGGCTGGGAAAATTGCCACATCATTTCCATGGCTACGGTGCCCTGCCCGGCAATAACGTCCGGGTCGTCGTAGGGCGGGATGTAGGTGTAGCCGTGTTTTTTGATCAGCTCCTGGGCATGGGCGGCAGCTTCGTCGAAGGCGTCGCCTTTGAGTACTACCCGGGCGCCCCGGTCCCGCACTGACTTCACTTTGATGTCAGGCGTGGTCTGGGGCATCACGATCACGGCCTTGATTCCCAGTTGCTTGGCCGACAACGCCACGCCCTGGGCATGGTTACCGGCGGAGGCACAGATCACGCCCTTGGCTTTCTGCTCTTCCGAGAGCTGGGCAATCCGGTTGTAGGCGCCACGAATCTTGAAGGAGAACACCGGCTGAAGGTCTTCACGCTTGAGCATAATATTGTTGCCAAAGCGCTTGGACAGGCTGCGGGCTTCAGTCAGCGGTGTTTCGATGGCGATGTCGTAAACCCGCGCATCGAGAATCTTCTTGATGTAGCGTTGCGGCATGATGGTTCCGGTTGCTGGTGAGTGGCTGGGAAAAACCTACAGTTTAGAAACTTTGCACGGCAGCCGTCTATAAGCACAGACACTGCGAGCGTATAATGAGAAGCGAATTCAACCCGACAATCCCCCGGAGCTCCGCCATGACCCAGGACGAACTGAAACAAGCCGTTGCCAAAGCTGCCGTAGACCACATTGCCCCGCACCTGGAGCCGAAAAGCATCGTAGGCGTCGGCACCGGCAGTACGGCCAACTTTTTCATCGATTACCTGGCCGAGTACAAAAACGATTTCGACGGCGCCGTAGCGAGCTCCGAAGCCACCGCCGAACGCCTGAAAAAACACGGCATTCCGGTGTATGACCTGAACGCCGTTAACGAAATCGAGTTCTATGTCGACGGTGCCGACGAGACCAACGAGCGCCTGGAGCTGATCAAGGGCGGCGGCGGCGCCCTGACCCGGGAAAAGATTGTGGCTGCCGTCGCCAAGACGTTTATCTGTATTGCCGACGAATCGAAGATGGTGGGCATTCTGGGCGAATTCCCGCTGCCAGTGGAAGTCATTCCCATGGCTCGCAGCCATGTGGGCCGGGAAATCGTCAAACTCGGTGGCGACCCGGTTTACCGGGATGGCTTTGTCACTGACAACGGCAACATCATCATCGACATCCACAACCTGGACATCTCCCGACCGATCCAGGTGGAAGAGCGGCTCAACAACATTGTCGGCGTGGTTACCAACGGCCTGTTCGCGCGGCGCCCGGCGGACTTGCTGCTGCTGGGCACCAGCGAAGGCGTGAAGAGCATTGCCCGCCCCGGTGCCTGAGCCAGAAGCAGCAACCGACCAAGCCGGCCAGCAGCGCCGGCTTTTTCTGGGCCAACACCACAAACCAAGCGCTTGCTTGGTGAAGAAATTTAAGAGACACTCCGGATAACGCCAACACGAACGCAGGAAGCCCGATTGTGTCTGACTACTTCAACGAAACCCACGAACAGGTTCGTCTGACCGCCCGTAAATTTATCGAAACCCACGTACTGCCCCATATCGACGACTGGGAGGAAGCCGGCGAATTCCCCCGGGAAATCTACCAGAAGGCAGGCGACGCAGGGCTGCTGGGCATTGGCTTCCCGGAAGCGCTTGGTGGCGTTGGTGAAGGCGATATCTTCATGAAAGTAGCCGTGTCCGAAGAGCTGATGCGCTCCACCTCCGGCGGTTTTGTCGCCAGCATCGGTTCCCTGGATATCGGCCTGCCACCGGTGGCCAAGTGGGCGAGGGAAGAGATACGCGATCAGGTCGTACCGCCGGTGCTCCGGGGCGAAAAAATTGCCGCCCTGGCGGTCACCGAACCCGGCGGCGGCTCTGACGTCGCCAACCTGAAAACCCGAGCTGTAAAAGACGGCGACCATTACATTGTCAACGGCAGCAAAACCTTCATCACCAGCGGCACCCGTGCCGACCACTACACCGTGGCTGTGCGCACCGGCGGCGAAGGCCACGCCGGCATCAGCCTGCTGCTGATCGACCGCGACATGCCAGGCTTCAGCACCGGCACCAGGCTCCGCAAGATGGGCTGGTGGGCCAGCGACACCGCCGAACTCTTCTTCGAAGACTGCCGGGTACCGGCCGACCGCCTGATCGGCGCCGAAAACGCCGGCTTCATTGCCATCATGAGCAACTTCCTGGCTGAACGCCTGAGCCTGTCCATCATGGCCTACATGACCGCCCAGCTGGCCTATGAAGCCGCGATGCATTACGTCAAGGAACGCAAGGCCTTCGGCCGCCCGGTTTCAGGCTTCCAGGTAACCCGCCACAAGCTGGTGGACATGGCCACCCAGATCGACATCGCCCGGGAATACACCTACCGCTGCGCGGCGCTGATGCAGGCCGGCAAAAACCCGATCAAACAGGTGGCCATGGCCAAGAACTTCTCCGTCGACGTGTGCGAAAAAGTCACCCGCGAGGCGGTGCAGCTGTTCGGCGGCATGGGCTTCATGCGGGAATCGGTGGTGGAGCGCCTGTACCGGGATGCCAAGATCCTGTCGATCGGCGGCGGCACCACGGAAATCATGAAGGAGCTGATTGCCAAACAGATCCGGCTGTGACCAAGGTTTAGTTTCGAATAGCAGGAGACTTCCGTATAATTGCGCCCAATTTTCCACCGCAGTTAAACGAACACTAACGTAGCAGGAAGGATCGCACATGCAATTCGACAACATCCCCGCTGGCAAGAACCCGCCGGAAGACATCTACGTAGCCATCGAAATCCCGGCTAACAGCTCCCCGGTCAAGTACGAACTGGACAAAGACATGGGCGCCCTGCTGGTTGACCGTTTCATGGCTACCCCCATGTTCTACCCGGCCAACTACGGTTTCATCCCGCACACCCTGGCTGACGACGGCGACCCGCTGGACGTGCTGGTAGTAACCCCGTACCCGATCCAGGCAGGTTCCGTTATTCGCTGCCGTCCGGTGGGTGTACTGAACATGGAAGACGAAGCCGGTGGCGACGCCAAGCTGGTTGCGGTTCCCCACGACAAGCTGACCACCACTTACCACGACGTTAAAGAAATCGACGACCTGCCCGAGCTGCTGCGCGACCAGATCCGTCACTTCTTCGAGAACTACAAGACTCTCGAGCCGGGCAAGTGGGTGAAGGTACAAGGCTGGGACAACGCCGCCGCTGCCAAGCAAGCCATTGTTGATGCCGTGAACGCCTACAAAGGCTGATCACGCATCAGGCACAAAGAAACCGGGCAGCCCTAACAGCTCCCCGGTTTTTTTGTGTCTGCGTTACCCTCCCGGGTAACGCATATCCGTTGTTATCCCCGTGACAACAGATCCCGCATGTCACTGATTGCCGCATTGGCCCGCGACAGGTAAGCGGCCATGGTCAGGGAGTGGTTAGCCAGCAGGCCGAAGCCACTGCCATTAAGGATCACCGGGCTCCACATGGATTCCTGGGTACCTTCCAGCTCGATAATGATCTGCTTCACACTGGCCATGGCGTTCTTGTCCACAATCACCTTGCGGAAGTCCACTTCAATGGCCCGGAAGATGTGCAGCAGGGCCCAGGCACTGCCGCGGGCTTCGTAGAACACATCATCAATCCTGGTCCAGTCGGTTTTCACATCGTCGCCGCCGATGTCTTCAGACAGCGGATCGTCCGGATCAAGATTGGCAACCGCATCGGACACCGAGGCCTTGCCCACACTCTCGCTCAGGGTGCGGGACAGGCTGCCCAGACGGGTTTCCAGGTCTGCCAGCCAGTTGCCCAGGTTGTCCGCGCGGGCAAAGAACTGGGCATCAGCCTGGGCGGGGTCCGACAACCGGTTCAGATAGCGCTTGAGGGCATTGATACCGCGACGGTACTCAGCCTCGGTGGAGGGTATCGCCCAGCTCTCGCTGTCGAAGTGCAACTGGGGCTCGGCAATGGTCAGGTCCGGGTCTTCAGCCGATTGGCTCTGGGAACGGCTGATGTCTTTACGCATGGCCCGGGACAGGTCCCGCAGCTGCACCAGCGCGCCGTACTCCCAGTTGGGCATGTTGTCCAGCCACAATCCCGGGGGGAAGATGTCGTTGGAGATGTATCCGCCCGGCTTGTCCAGCAGGGTTTCGGCAATCCGGATCATGGTGGCGGTGGTGGCAAACCCGGTTACCGGCTCCCGCTCCATGGTGTTGGCCAGGGTTCGGGTATGGTCACGCACAGAGAAGGTATCCGGCTCGCTGCTCCAGTACATGCCGAGCACAATCGTAACCAGCAGGTATACCACCAGCACCGCCAGTACAAATTTACCGATTACACCACTGCCTCCGGTGTAATCCTGTACGTCTTCCTTTTTGTCCCTGAAGTACTGTCTGATCTTGCCCGACATAAGTCTCCCGTTCTCCCGTTGCTTATTCGTCTGCCCCGAAGGGCCTGCCCAGATGGTATCCCATGGCGCCATCAATACCCAGCTTACAGACTACCGAGTATTCCGCTTCGGTTTCCACTCCGGTGGCGAACACCCGCACGCCGCGGCTGTGCGCGATGCCGATCACCGACCCCACCCAGAACCGGTTCTCGCTGTGGCTGTCCAGGTCGTGGATAAAACTGTTGTCGATACGAATGCCCCGGAAAGGCAGATTTCTCAGATAGCTGAACGGCACCCCGCCGACGCCGAAACGATCCACCATCACCGGAACACCAATTTTCACCAGCGCCCGAACCAGCCAGCCAGCCTTTTTGCGATGATGGTTCAGCGCAAGTTCGGGAATGCCTACCCACAGCCTGGCCACCCGGTTCCCGGCCCGGGCCAGCGCTTCCAGCAGGTCTTCACAGAAACGGTCATCACCAACGGAGGAGACCCCCAGCGATATCGCCAGGGTTTGGTCCGGTGTCTGTTCCAGCATCGCCAGCACCCGGGCCAGCAACAACCGGTCAATGCCGGCGATCAGGCCCAGGCGTTCGGCCACGGGCAGAAATACCCCGGCCTTGAGGTCGCCCTCCGGCGCAGGAATGCGCGAAAACGCCTGGTAATGGGCCAGGGCACCGTCTTCACAGGTCACCATTGGCTGCAGCCACAATGACAGGTTCCCGGATTCAATGGCACCGGCCAGCAGGTCGCGCCAGGATTCCATGGTGAGATGGCTGTCCGCCCCGGCCTGCTCCAGGCAGCAACCGGATTCGCATTTCTCCTGGGCCGCCCGCAAGCCTTCATCCGCCGCCGCCAGCAGGTCACGAACCCCGGCCCCGGGCAAAGCCACCGCCAGCCCTCCGTGCACGGCCGTGTCCATGGGCGAGGCCAGGTCGCAATAGATACCGTCCAGCTCCTGGATTAACCGCTCAAGCCAGTTCCGGGCGTCGGCTGCCGGCGCTCCTGGCAGAAACACCACAAACTCCGCGCCGGTGCGCCGGCCGGCAAAGGATTGCGGGTGGCGGGCAGTAAACCCGGCCAGGCTTCCGGCCACCTGGCGCAGTAACTGGTCGCCCTCTTCACGGCCATAGGCCATGTTGTAATCGGCAAAGCCCGCCAGGCGGATCATGGCCAACACACCGGGCGCCGACTTTTCTTCCGACATGATTTCCGCTTTCAGGCGCTGGTCAAAGGAACTGCGGCTGGCCAGCCCGGTTACCGGGTCTTCACTATTCACTTTGCGCAAATGCTGGATAAGCCGGCCCTGACCGACAAACAAGCGTTCCAGGTCGTCCGCCATCTGGTTCATGGCTTCGGTTACTCGGTTCAGCTCACGGGTAGAGCGGGTGCACACCCGATTCCGGAAATCCCGCCGGCCCCAGGCCCGGGCCTGCTGCTCCAGCGCCGACAGTGGCCGCAGTAACCGGCGCACCAACAGAAACAGGGCCACCAGACCCGCACCGCCGATCACCAGCACGCTAACCAGCAAGCCCAGGGTTATACGCCACAGATCGTCGTAGGCGCGGCCCGGATGGCTGACCACCCTGACCTTGCCCAGGCGCGACCAGCCCCGTACCACTTCCGCTTCCGCCTGCGGCAACGGCAGCTCCGCCAGGCGAATAAACCAGCCGGGAGCGGCCGCACCCTTCAACGGCATACGCCGGCCCGCAATCACCTGTCCGTCATGGCCGATGTATTCCACAGACAGGTAACGGCCGCTGTCAAAAACCGCATCCACCAGCGATGCCCAGGCCACAGGGTCTGAGCCGTCAATCGCGTTGGAGAGGGAAAGCCCGGTAGCGGTCGCTCCGTCAAGGGCGTGGTCGGTGAGCTGGTCCACCACGTAGTCCCGGAAGTACCCGAAACTGGTGATAAACGAGGCGGCAAGAATGATCACCAACAAACCGCTGGTGAACAGGATCAGCAGGCTGCTCAGGGAGATTTCACCCTGCTGGGCTGCGAACGTGTTTGTGTGCTTCCTTGCCATGATTTCCCGGCCCCGGCCATGCTGGCCTGAACGATTTCCATGATCAGCGGCCCGTGACCGGTGCCGCAGAGTTGACAAACATTTACAGTGTGCAATCTACGCCGACAACATTAAACACTATAGACTCTGAAAACCGACTAAGGTTAGAAAGTTACCCCTGCGGATCGGGTGCATCTTCATAAAAAGGACACAGGCCGGAGCCATATGAACGACGAGAGCCAGAAAGAAAAACTCAGGCAACACTTCGCCCGCCGTGTAACCACCCAGGCCCGGGTGGTACTGGATACCTGGCAGAAGATCAGCGAGAACCCGGGCCAGGCCGAAAGCCTCCGCGAGCTGTTTGCCGCAGACACCGACAAACTGGTGCGCTACGCCCTGCGCTTCGAGATGAATGACCACGCCGTTGCCGGCAAGCGCATCCTGCAACTGCTGGCAAGCTGGGCGCCGGGCTCAGCCCTGGATGACAACCTTGCGGCGCAATTACAGGAAGCCACCGGCAGCCTGTGCCAGAGCACCCAGCGCCGCTCCGACCAGGCCACGGGTCAGGCACCGCAGCAATACCGGCGCACCCCGGTCTACATCGCCCTGGAAAACAGTGAAACCGCCAACCGGCTGATCCGCCAGCTGGAATTTTTCGGATTCCGGGCCGCTGCCTTCGGCACTGCCCGGGAACTGGTCGAGGCCTGCAACCAGAGCAAGCCGGAAACCATTCTGATGGATGTGAACTTCGGCGGTGATAACCTGGCGGGCCTGGCCACCGCGGAGCAGTTACAGGCACGGCACGAGACCCCCATCCCGATCATCTTCGTCAGCGAAGACGACGGCACCATTGAAACCCGGTTGCGGGCATCCCGCTGTGGCGGCGAGGAGTTCTTCTACCCGGCCGTGGATCCGGGCCAGCTGATCGAGAAAATCGAAACTTACTGCAACGGAAATTCCAGCGAGCCCTATAAAGTGCTGGTACTGGACGATTCCCGGGCCCAGGCGAAATTCATGGAGACGGTGCTCAAGCGAGCCGGCATGAACGCCTGCGTCATCACCGACCCCATGCAGATTATCAACGCCCTGGACGAGTTCTCTCCGGAAATCATCATCCTCGACATGTACATGCCCGGTTGCACCGGCACCGAGATCGCCCGGGTTATCCGCCAGCAGGACAAATTCCACAGCGTGCCGATTATCTACCTGTCGGCAGAGGAAGACGTGAACAAGCAGCTGCAGGCCATGAGCCTGGGCGGCGACGATTTCCTGACCAAGCCGATCGACCCCAAACACCTGGTGGCGACCATCCACAACCGGGGCCGCCGGGCCCGCTCGCTGCTGGCACTGATGATTCGCGACAGCCTGACCGGCCTGTACAACCACACCCACACCCTTTACCTGCTGGAACAGGAAATTGTCAGGGCGAGACAAAAAGACCAGCCGCTGGCCTTTGCCATGATCGATATTGACGAGTTCAAGAAGGTCAACGACACCTACGGCCACCCCATCGGCGACCGCATACTGCGCAGCCTGTCCATGTTCCTGAAACAGCGCCTGCGCAAAACCGACCACATCGGCCGCTACGGCGGTGAGGAGTTTGCGGTGATCCTGCCCAACACCTCCGCCCGGGATGCGCAGAACGTGCTCGACGAAATCCGCCAGCGCTTCTCCGAGCTGCAGCAGCAGGCCGGCGAACAGGAGTTCCGGGTGTCGTTCAGCTGCGGCGTTGCCGACTGGCAGGGCGACAGTGCCCAGACACTGTGCGAACGGGCCGACAAGGCCCTGTATCGCTCGAAAGAACACGGCCGCAACCAGATCAGCCTGGCCTCCTGAGCCCTCCCTCCAGGCTGGAGAATCGCTCCAGCCTCTGAACTTCCGGGCCGGGCGCCCTGCCCGGCCCATGAAACCAATGTCGAATAGCCGCTTTGGCAACCATGGCCGACAATTGTGGCCATCAACGAAATGTCATCGCACCGCCGGTCATTGCTGTGTAAGCTTTTTTCAGGATCAATCCGGCAGCAGGAAGATTGTCAAAAAGTGTTGATCCGAGACTAACAAGCACGCACCATTCCGGTAACGTGCCGCTATCTTCGGCGATCCTGTTCAAATAACACCAAGGCAAAATTACCATGTCGACCATACTTGTGCTCCATGGCCCCAACCTCAACATGCTCGGCACCCGTGAGCCCGAGGTATATGGCTATGAGACCCTGGCCGATATCGATGACCGGTTGCGCGAGAAAGCGGCAGACAAGGGTCATCATCTCCTGCACCTGCAATCGAACGCGGAATATGAGCTGATCGAGCGGGTGCACGAAGCCCGGGCCGAAGGCGTGGATTTCATCATTATCAATCCGGCCGCCTTCACCCACACCAGCGTGGCGCTGCGTGACGCCATGCTGGCATCCGGGATTCCGTTTATTGAAGTGCATCTTTCCAACGTGCATGCGCGGGAGCCTTTCCGCCATCACTCGTACTTTTCGGATATCGCCGTAGGCGTTATCTGCGGGCTGGGCAGCCAGGGCTATGACCTGGCACTGCAGGCTGCCCTGCAACGAATTCACCGATAGACCAGTAAAACGGGACTGAAACAGTTATGGATATTCGCAAAATCAAGAAACTGATCGAGCTGCTCGAAGAGTCTGATGTCGAAGAGCTGGAGATTCACGAAGGCGACGACTCGGTACGCATTTCCCGCCGTCGCGAGCAGGCAGCTGCCGGTGGCCATTATGTAAGCCACTACGCCGCACCGCAGGCGCCCCAGGCACCGGCGCCCGTAGCTGAAGCAGCACCGGCTGCAGAAGCTGCTGCCCCGGCTGCACCGAGAGGCCATACCGTGAAGTCTCCGATGGTTGGCACCTTCTATCGTTCACCCTCACCCACGGCTGCTGCATTCGTTGAAGTGGGCCAGACCGTGAATGCTGGCGACGTGATCTGCATCGTAGAAGCCATGAAGATGATGAACCAGATCGAAGCCGACAAGGCCGGTACCATTACCGAAATCCTGGTCGAAAATGGCCAGCCGGTTGAGTTTGACCAGCCCCTGGTCGTCATTTCCTGAATTCGGTGATTGCTAACCATGGCCATGTTAGAAAAAGTTCTGATCGCAAACCGCGGTGAAATTGCCCTGCGCATTCTCCGCGCGTGCAAGGAGCTGGGCATCAAGACGGTTGCCGTGCACTCGCAGGTCGACCGCGACCTGATGCACGTGCGCCTTGCAGACGAATCTGTCTGCATTGGCCCGAACAGCCCCACAGAAAGCTACCTGAACATTCCCACCATCATCAGCGCTGCTGAGGTGACCGATTCCGTGGGCATCCACCCGGGCTACGGCTTTTTGGCGGAGAACGCCGACTTTGCCGAGCAGGTCGAGAAAAGCGGCTTCCGCTTCATCGGCCCCCGGGCGGAAACCATTCGCCTGATGGGTAACAAGGTCTCCGCCATCGAAGCCATGAAGAAGGCAGGCGTACCGACCGTACCCGGCTCCGACGGCCCGCTGACGGACGACGACGAGCGTACCCTCAAGCTGGCGAAGCAGATTGGCTACCCGGTGATGATCAAGGCCGCTTCCGGCGGCGGTGGTCGTGGTATGCAGGTAGTGCACTCTGAAGCCGCCCTGCTGAAAGCGGTGCAGATTACCCAAACCGAAGCCAAAAACGCGTTCGGCGATCCCACCGTCTATCTGGAGAAGTTCCTGGAAACTCCACGCCACGTGGAAGTCCAGGTGCTGGCCGATATGCACGGTAACGTCATCCACCTGGGCGACCGGGACTGCTCCATGCAGCGCCGCAACCAGAAGGTGATCGAGGAAGCACCGGCTCCGAACATCAACCCGGAATCCCGGGAGCGCACCCTCAAGGCCTGCGTGGATGCCTGTAAGGAAATCGGTTATGTGGGCGCCGGCACCTTCGAGTTCCTGTACCAGGACGGCGAGTTCTATTTCATTGAAATGAACACCCGGGTACAGGTTGAGCATCCGGTCTCCGAGATGGTCACCGGCGTGGATATCGTGCGTGAGCAGCTGCGCATTGCCAGCGGCCTGCCGCTGCAGTACAGCCAGGACGAAATCCATATTTCCGGCCACGCCATCGAGTGCCGGATCAACGCCGAAGACCCGCAAACCTTCGTGCCCAGCCCGGGCAAGGTGAAGCACTTCCACGCTCCCGGCGGCAACGGCATCCGTGTGGACTCGCACCTGTACAGCGGCTACACCGTACCGCCGTACTACGATTCCCTGGTGGCCAAGCTGATCACCTGGGGCGACGACCGGGAAATCGCCCGCCGGCGCATGAAGAACGCGCTGGACGAAATGCTGGTCGAGGGCATCAAGACCAATCAACCCCTGCATCGAAAACTGGTACGCGATGGCGGCTTTAAACAGGTAGACTTCACCATCCACTACCTCGAGAAACTGATGCGGGATTAACCATGCCCTGGATACAACTCCAGATTCCAGCTGATCCGGATACTGCGGATCAGCTGGAGGATCTGTTAATGGAAATGAGCGCAGACGCCGTTTCCATGGAAGACGCAGCCGACCAGCCCCTGTACGAGCCCGACCCGGGCACCACTCCCCTCTGGAGCCAGACCACCGTTACCGGCTTGTTCCAGTCTGATCGCAACATCGAACAGCTGTTAGCGGATATCCGCGACGCCTGGCACCAGCAAACCCAGCAGTCCCTGGCCGAGATTGAAGTCACTCTGGTGGAAGACAAGGACTGGGAACGGGCCTGGATGGATGATTTCCACCCGCTGCAGTTCGGTGAACGCCTGTGGATTGTGCCCAGCTGGCACGAGGCGCCAGACCCCGATGCCGCCAACCTGTTGCTGGACCCCGGCCTGGCCTTCGGCACCGGCACCCACCCCACCACCGCCCTGTGCCTGGAATGGCTTGACGGCCAGGATGTTGCCGGCAAACAGGTAACCGACTACGGCTGTGGCTCCGGCATCCTGGGCCTGGCGGCCCTGCTGCTGGGTGCGGACCATGTGATTGGCGTGGATACAGACCCGCAGGCCCTGGAAGCCAGCCGCGACAACGCCCGCCGTAACGGCGTGGAAGACAACCGCCTGGACCTCTACCTGCCCGGACAGGATCCCGACACCCAGGCGGACGTAATGCTGGCCAACATCCTGGCCCAGCCGCTGATTGGCCTGGCGCCGAGGCTGGCAGAACTGACCAGGCCCGGTGGCCACCTGGTACTGTCCGGCATTCTGTTCAACCAGGCCCGGGAAGTGATGGATGCCTACGAACCCTGGTTCATCATGGACGAGCCGGAACAGAAAGAAGACTGGATACGCCTCACAGGACGGCGCAGGGACAGATGACGGCCCAGGCGTTTATGACTAAACTGCCTGACTCGTACTGACCAAAATGCAATGACCTAGCGATCCCGCTTTCAGGACCGAAGCATGACCCAGAGCAGCCTGCAGACCCAGTGCCCCCAATGCGAAACCCGTTTCCGGGTAACCGACGAACAGCTCCGCGTAGCCGGGGGCAAGGTCCGTTGCGGCAGCTGCATGAACGTGTTCAACGCCCTGGAACACCGGGTGACTGAAAGCGGGACGATTGCCACGCCCCCCGAGGAAAAGCCGCAAGAACCCGCGGATGTCGGTTTTGGCGAAGACGAGTTTGTGTTTGCCGACAACCCCGAAGAAGACGCCACTGAAGGCCGCTACGCCGGCAGCAAGCTCACCTTCGATGAGGACGAGCTCAGCGACAGCTTCCGGGATGTGGATGAACCCGATGCCCCGGGCTTCCGGGACGACTCAGACGATCACGACAACCACCAGGTAGACGAAAGCTGGGCAGAAGCCATGCTTGAAGAGGTGGAACCCGCGCAGGAAGGCAAGCCTGAAACCGAACCGGAGCCTGAACCTGAACCTGAACCTGAACCTGAACCTGAACTTCTGAAAGTTGAGCCGGAGCCCGAACCGGCGCAACCCCGGGCCGATGACGAACCGCCCCTGACCGCCGATGACGACCGGGTGGGCGATCCTGTCACCAGCCGCCCCGCCAAACCGTTCCAGCCGGACAACCTGTACCAGGACCTGCGCCGAGACCCGGTATCCGTGGGTGGTGGCCGTGGCGGCCTGCGCACAGCCCTTTGGACACTGGTGGTGCTGGTGCTGATTGGCGTTCTGGTGGCCCAGGTTACCTGGTTCCAGTTTGACCGGCTGTCTGCCATCCCCCAGTTGCGCCCGTTCTACGAGAAAGGCTGTGAACTTGCCGGCTGCCAGCTCAAGCCCCTGGTGGATGTGGACGCCATCCAGAGCCGGAAGCTGGTGGTACGCACCGATCCGGAAAACCGGACCCAGCTGATTGTCGATGCGGTTATCCTCAACCGGGCAGGCTTTGAACAGCCGTTCCCGGCCATCGCCCTGACCTTCTCGAACCTTAACGGCGACGTGGTGGCCCAGAGTGTGTTTTCCCCCGATGAATACCTGGCCGGCGAAGCCTCCGGGCTGAATGCCATGCCGGTGGAAACACCGGTTCGCATCGCCATCAGCATTCGCGACCCCGGCCGCGACGCGGTTAACTACAATCTGGGTTTCCGGCCGGCATCCCCCTGACAGCGCCGGACAACCGCCATGCCGGCGCACAGTTGACAGCGCAAAAGTCAACCAGAAAGCACGAAAAATAATCAATTTTTTCCTGCTTTCGCCCCTTCAATCGATGTGCCCCCGGCGGTATCATTACCGCCCTTCGGAGACCGGAGCGGTCAGAAATTAACCAACCGCTCCACCGAACCTTGCTTAACCCGCTGTGACACGGACTCAGATCATGCTGCCAACGGCAAAAATCGGGCCGTACACCCTGCCCAACCCGCTTATTGTTGCGCCCATGGCCGGCGTAACGGATCGCCCTTTCCGGCAGCTTTGCCGCCGAATGGGAGCTGGTCTGGCGGTATCGGAAATGGTCATAGCAGACAGCAAGCTCTGGCATACGCGCAAATCGCGCACCCGCCTGAATCATCAGGGTGAACCGGAACCCCGCTCGGTACAGATCGCCGGCGGCGACCCTGAGATGCTGGCGGATGCCGCCCGGCAAAATGCCGAGTTTGGTGCCCAGATCATCGACATCAACATGGGCTGCCCGGCCAAGAAGGTCTGTAACAAGGCCGCCGGTTCTGCCCTGATGAAAGATGAAAAACTGGTGCGGGAAATCCTCGAGGCCGTTGTGGCCGCCGTGGATATACCGGTCACCCTGAAAATGCGCACCGGCTGGGACCGGGACAACCGCAACGCACCGGTGATCGCCCGCATGGCCGAAGACGCCGGCATCCAGGCACTGGCGGTGCATGGCCGCACCCGGGCAGACAAATACAACGGAAACGCCGAATACGACACCATCGCCGCGGTAAAAGCCAGCGTGGGTATTCCGGTGTTCGCCAACGGCGACATCACCACGCCGGAAAAAGCCCGGCAGGTGCTCGCGCACACCGGCGCAGACGGCCTGCTGATTGGCCGTGGGGCACAGGGCCGGCCATGGATCTTCCGGGAGATTCTGCACTACCTGGAAACCGGCACGCACCTGGCTGAGCCACCGCTGGATGAAGTCGAGCAGATTCTGTCGGAGCACCTGGCCGAACTGCACAGCTTCTACGGCGAGAAAATGGGCGTGCGTATCGCCAGAAAGCATGTGGGCTGGTACCTGCAGTCCCATGACGAGAACAAACAGTTCCGAACACGCTTCAACGGCATCGAAGATGCGCTGGAGCAGAAAGACAGCATCGAACAGTACTTTGCAGGCTTACGAAATGGAGAGGTATTCGCAGCATGACCGCTGAGACTTTGGCAAACGACAACCTGGGCACCCCGGCCAACGATGATGTCCATCAGTTGCACACGGTAAATAATAGCGGCAACAGTGTCACCCTGCGTGACAGCGTGGAAGTGGCCCTGAAAAACTACTTCACGCAGCTGGACGGCGCACCGGTTTCTGACGTGTACCAGCTGGTGCTGTCAGAAGTGGAAGCGCCCCTGCTGGAGCAGGTAATGAAGTACACCCGCAACAACCAGACCAAGGCCTCCACCATGCTTGGCCTGAACCGCGGCACCCTGCGCAAGAAACTCAAGCAGTACGGTCTGCTTTAATCTGATAAAGGAAGGCAGTCACCATGGCAAACCAGGCAAACACCCCCGTCCGTCGCGCCCTGATCAGCGTAAGTGATAAAACCGGCATCGTCGATTTCGGCCGAGCCCTGACTGAACGCGGCGTTGAGCTGCTGTCCACCGGCGGTACCTTCCGCCTGCTTCAGGAAAACAACGTACCGGTCACCGAAGTGTCCGACTACACCGGTTTTCCCGAGATGATGGATGGCCGGGTAAAAACCCTGCACCCGAAGATTCACGGTGGCATTCTGGGCCGTCGCGGCACCGATGATGCCATCATGGGCGAACACGGCATCAACCCCATCGACATGGTGGTGGTGAACCTGTATCCGTTCGAAGAGACCGTGGCGAATCCGGACTGTGACCTGCCGACTGCCATCGAGAACATCGACATCGGCGGCCCCACCATGGTTCGCGCCGCCGCCAAGAACCACAACGATGTCGCCATCGTGGTGAACGCTTCCGACTACAGCCGGGTCCTGAAAGAACTGGACAGCAACGACGGCCAGCTCACCTACAGCACCCGCTTCGACCTGGCGGTAAAAGCGTTCGAGCACACCGCCGGTTACGACGGCGCCATCGCCAACTATCTGGGTGGCCGCACCCCGGATAACGACAACGCCGACTTCCCCCGCACCTTCAACGCCCAGTTCGTGAAGGTTCAGGACATGCGTTACGGCGAAAACCCGCACCAGCGCGCTGCCTTCTATGCCGAGCGCAATCCGAAAGAAGCCTGCGTGGCCACCGCCAAACAGTTGCAGGGCAAGGAACTGAGCTACAACAACGTGGCCGACACGGATGCCGCCCTGGAGTGCGTGAAGCCCTTCGCCGACCCGGCCTGCGTTATCGTCAAGCACGCCAATCCCTGTGGTGTGGCCATCGGTGCCGACATACAGCAGGCCTACGACCTGGCCTTTGCCACCGATCCGACCTCCGCCTTTGGCGGCATCATCGCCTTTAACCGGGAGCTGGATGCCACTACCGCCAAGGCCATCGTGGATCGCCAGTTTGTGGAAGTGATCATCGCCCCGAGCGTGGCACCGGAAGCGGTCGAGATTGTTGCTGCCAAGAAGAACGTACGCCTGCTGGCCTGCGGCGAATTTGGCGGCGAGCGCGCCCAGACCATGGACTACAAGCGCGTGACCGGCGGCCTGCTGGTGCAGGACCGTGACCTGGGCATGGTGGCCATGGAAGACGTAAAGGTGGTTACCGAGCGCCAGCCCACCGAAGAAGAGCTGAACGACCTGCTGTTCGCCTGGGAAGTGGCCAAGTACGTGAAATCCAACGCCATCGTCTATGCCAAAGCGGGCCGCACCATCGGTGTCGGCGCAGGCCAGATGAGCCGCGTGTACAGCGCGAAGATTGCCGGTATCAAAGCCGCCGATGAAAACCTGGAAGTGAAGGGTTCGGTGATGGCCTCGGATGCTTTCTTCCCGTTCCGCGATGGCATTGATGCCGCTGCGGAAGCCGGTATTACTGCGGTCATCCAGCCCGGCGGTTCCATGCGCGACCAGGAAGTGATCGACGCCGCCAACGAGCACGGCATTGCCATGGTCTTCACCGGCATGCGCCATTTCCGTCACTGAGCAACGTATTCAGGAGCAGCACATGAACATTCTGGTTATTGGCAGTGGCGGGCGCGAACACGCCCTGGCCTGGAAAGCGGCCCAGTCTCCGCAAGCGGATAAAGTCTTCGTGGCACCGGGAAATGCCGGTACCGCCCGGGAGCCTAACCTGGAGAACGTCGATCTGGACGTGATGGACCTGGACGGCCTGGCCAACTTTGCCGAGCAGAACAACGTCGGCCTGACCATCGTTGGCCCGGAAGCCCCGCTGGTGGCAGGCGTAGTGGACAAGTTTGAAGAGCGCGGCCTGCGAATCTTCGGCCCCAGCGCCGGTGCCGCCCAACTGGAAGGCTCCAAGGCCTTCACCAAGGACTTCCTGGCCCGCCAGAAGATCCCCACCGCCGACTACGCCAACTTCACCGATGTAGACGAAGCCCTCGCCTACGTGCGTGAAAAGGGTGCGCCGATCGTGGTCAAGGCCGACGGCCTGGCCGCCGGTAAAGGCGTGATCGTGGCCATGACCCTGGAAGAAGCCGAAGACGCCATCCGCGACATGCTCGCGGGCAATGCCTTCGGTGATGCCGGCAGCCGCGTGGTGGTGGAAGAATTCCTGGACGGCGAAGAAGCCTCGTTCATCGTGATGGTCGACGGCAAGAACGTGCTGGCCATGGCTACCTCCCAGGACCACAAGCGGGTAGGCGACGGCGACACCGGCCCCAACACCGGCGGCATGGGTGCCTATTCTCCGGCCCCGGTAGTCACGCCTGATGTGCACCAGCGAATCATGGACGAGGTGATCTACCCCACCGTCAACGGCATGGCGGCTGAAGGTCACCCCTACAAGGGCTTCCTGTATGCCGGCCTGATGATCGATGCCAACGGTGCACCGAAGGTGATCGAGTTCAACTGCCGCTTCGGCGACCCGGAAACCCAGCCGATCATGCTGCGCATGAAGTCTGACATGGTTGAGCTGTGCCAGGCCGCCGTGGACGGCAAGCTGAACGAGTGCGACTCCGAGTGGGACGACCGTGCCTCTGTTGGCATCGTGCTGGCCGCTGGCGGCTACCCCGCCGACTACAGCAAGGGTGATGTCATCTCCGGCCTGCCGGAAGGCGAAACCGAAGGCGAGAAGGTGTTCCACGCCGGCACCAAACTGAACGGCGACGACGTTGTCACCGCCGGCGGCCGCGTACTCTGCGCCACCGCCCTCGGCAACACCGTCACCGAAGCCCAGCAGCGGGCCTATGAGCTGGCGAAGAAAATCAGCTGGAACGGCATGTTCTACCGCAACGACATTGCCTACCGGGCCATTGCCCGGGAGCAATGACAGCACGAGCGTGATAACAGCAGTCAGCCCGGTCATTGACCGGGCTTTTTTATGGGTTAGTGTAACCGGCTGACCAACATCAAGGAGTACCCTATGCCCCGCATTTCAATCCCGGTCATTCTGGTTCTGGTTTCCACCCTCGTGCTCAGCGCTTGCTCACGCCACGAGATCTATGAAACCGCCATTGGCTGGGAGCGCTCCAGTGCCGGACTGGAAACCGGCCAGGTCACTGTCGGTGAACTGGATGTCGCCTACCTGCACAGCAAGGAAACCGTCGACGGTGACACTCTGGTTCTGGTACACGGCTTCGGGGCGAACAAGGACAACTGGACCCGCCTGGCAAAAGAGTTCGAGGGCGAATTCAATATCTATGCAATTGATCTGCCCGGACACGGGGACAGCAGCAAGCCACTGGATATCGGCTACCGTTTTGAAGACCAGGTCGGTTACCTGAATCGGGTGCTGGATAAACTCGGTGTCAAACAATTCCACATGATGGGCAACTCCATGGGCGGTGCCATCACCGCGCTTTATGCCGCAACCCATCCCGACCAGGTACAAACGGCCGTGCTGTTTGACCCGGCTGGTATCTTCGAATACGAGAGCGAACTGGTAGACCTTGTCCTGGAAGGCGATAACCCGCTGATCCCCAAGCAGGAAGGCGATTTCGACAAGCTGCTGGATTTCGCCCTGGAGAAACGCCCGTTTGTACCCTGGCCGATTTTCGACGTGATGGAAGAAAAGGCCATCGCCAACCGGGAAGTCAACGAAGTCATCTTTGCCGCCATCCGCGACACCGGCTTCGAGCCGGATTTCCGCAATGCCATCACCAACATCCGGGCGCCGGTCCTGGTGGTCTGGGGCAAGCTGGACCGGGTGATCGACTACCGCAACGCCGATGTCTTCGTAGAAGCCATCCCCGATGCCCGCAAAGCCATTCTGGATGACATCGGCCACGCTCCGATGGTGGAAGCCCCGGAGCAATCCGCAGAGCTGTTTCGTGAGTTCCTCGCGGAATCACAGCCCTGAAACCATCCGCTACTACAGCTGAACGCAAAAAACAGGTAGGCTTCAGGGCGTTGTAATCATCTGTCAGAAGATTCGCCATGCCTGAAGCCATCTGGATCAGTTTCGCCTTTGTTACCGGCCTGCTTGTTAAAGGCATCGGCCTGCCGCCACTCGTCGGTTACCTGGCCGCGGGCTTTGTGCTCAGCGGCCTGGCCGCCAACACCAGCATTACCGCTGAGCCCACCGATGTGCTGGCTCACATCGCCCACCTGGGCGTTCTTCTGCTGCTGTTTACCGTTGGCCTGAAACTTAAGCTGCGCTCCATTGTCAGCCCGGAAGTGATCGGTGGCAGCCTGCTGCACTTTGCCATCACCTGCGTGGTGTTTGCCCCCGGCCTCTACCTGCTGTTTGACCTGGACTGGACCACCGCCCTGATGCTGGCGATTGCCCTGTCCTTTTCCAGCACCGTGCTGGCGGCCAAAGTACTCGAAAGCAAGCGGGAACTGCGGGCGTTCCACGGTAGAGTAGCCATCGGCATATTGATCATGCAGGACCTGATCGCCCTGGTGGTGATGAGCCTGGCCGCCGGCAAAACCCCTTCCGAGTGGGCGCTGATTGTCTTTGGCCTGCCCCTGCTACGGCCCCTGCTCTACAAACTGCTGGATGCCAGCGGCCATGACGAACTGCTGGTGCTGCTGGGATTACTGCTGGCCCTGGTGGTCGGTGGCCTGGGCTTCGAGGCGGTGGGCCTGAGTTCGGAACTGGGCGCCCTGGTGTTCGGTGCCATGCTGGCCAACCACCCCCGCTCCCAGGAACTGGCCAAGTCCCTGTGGAGCGTGAAGGAAATCTTCCTGGTGGGTTTCTTCCTGCAGATCGGTATTGGCGGCCTGCCAGACCAGCAGGCCCTGATCTTTGCAGTCGTCGCCGCCCTGTTGTTGCCGCTCAAAGGCATACTGTTCTACTTCCTGCTGCTGGGCTTCCGCCTGCGTGCCCGCAGCAGTTTCCTGACCTCCCTGTCGCTGACCAACTACAGCGAATTCGGCCTGATTGTCGCCAGCATCGCCCTGCCTGAATGGCTGATTCCGCTGGCCATTACCGTGTCGCTGTCCTTCGTGATCTCCGCACCCCTGAACCGGTTTGCCCACAGCCTGTTCGAAAAGCTGGCACCACGCATCGTCCGCTTCGAGAGCAAGAAACGACACCCGGACGAACAGCCGATTTCCCTGGGCGATACCCGCGTACTGGTGATGGGTATGGGCCGCACCGGCACCGCCACGTACGACTGGCTTCAACCCCACGAACCCAAAATCATGGGCCTGGACTCCGACCCGGCGAAAATGGAAAAGCACCAGCAGGAAGGCCGGAACGTGGTCTTTGCCGATGCCGAAGACAACACCTTCTGGCAGGGCCTGCATATGCCTGCGCTGCAGTCGGTGGTGCTGGCGATGAATGATATTGAAGGCAAGCTCATCGCCGCCCGGATGCTGCGCAAGCTCGGTTTTGAAGGCTATATCGTGGCCCACACCATGTACGCCGACGAAGCCGAGAAAATCCGCATCGCCGGCGCAGACGAAGCCTACCTCACCATGAGCGAGACCGGCGTAGCCCTCGCCAGCCACCTCATGGACAAATCAGGGCTTCAGACCGCGCAGGTGCGGAACCCGGTATAAACATCACCGCGGAACGGCAGGTACGCCTGCCGGTAAGTGCCACGAACCAGGTTGGATGACGTGGCACAACTGCCCCCCTTGGTCACCTTGTGAGTGGCAAACTGCAGGGTCGACATGAACGGATACATATCCACCTTGAAGCCGTCATAAGGCAGGAACTCGTTGCTGGTCCACTCCCAGACCGAGCCAATCATCTGCCGGCAGCCAAACGGACTGTCCCCTGACGGATAATCCGACACCGGATTACGGGCCATGGACCGGCCGTCCATATCCGCCCGCAACGCACCTGGCACCTCATTGCCCCAGGGATACCGACGGAAAGGCTCACCGGGCTTGTTACCCAGCGCCGCCACCTCCCACTCATACTCCGTCGGCAACCGCCGCCCGGCCCATGTGCAGAACGCCTCCGCTTCCCAATACGTCACATGGGTGACCGGCGCATCCAGCTCCAGCGGCAGCCACTGGTCAAACACCCGCTCCTGCCAGTGCCCTTCATGCCAGCGCCAATACAGCGGATGCCGTGGCACCGTCATCCGGGGCTCGGCAACCCCGTGCACCAGCGCCACATCCAATTCAGTCTCCAGCCACTTCCGGCCCCCGAACGACCAAAGCTCAGGGCGCTTGTAGCCATCGTCCTCAACAAACGCCTGAAACTCCCGGTTACTCACCAGGGTACGACTGATCGCAAACGCCGGCAGCTCCACCTCAAAACGTGGCTTCTCGGCATCAAACGCAAAGTCTTCGGTCGCATACTGTTCAGACTCACCCGGCATCCCGATCACCCAACGCCCGGCCGGAATCTGCGCATCACCGCTCACCGGCTCGCCCGGAGCCGGCCGGTCGCACTTGTAATCCACCGGCGCCGGATAACCCACCGTCTGCCGGCACCAGATCAGCGACTCGATGTGCATGTTCTGGTGATAAATGGCGTAGCGGTAGAGATACAGCTCTTTATCGGTCAGCTCCCGACCCTTGATGCGTTCGGCAACCCGGTCGTAGATGGTGTTGAAATACTTGAGAGTGTCTTCCCGGCCCGGAAACAGATCCCGACTCCAACGATCTTTGTGATCGACATGGAAAGAGTCCCACAGGTCATCCATGGAAGGATCATAGCTGGGCGTACCGTCCAGCAGGTTAAAGACAAAGACCTCGTAGAAGAACGCTGAGTGGCCCATTTCCCAGAGCGGTGGATTCACGCCCGGGTGATACGGAACATCCAGTTTCTCTTCGGGCAAAGTAACAATCAGCTGTTCTGTCCGGCTGCGAGCCAGCTCAAGTTCAGCCAGAAGCTGAGATTTCATGTCGTCAACCACCATTAGTGCCACGCTCTCTAGTGTTATTCCCAAGGTAGGGGAAGACGTGTCGGGAAGGCGTGTCCAAAAATGTGCGGAGCCATGGATGGCGGAGCAGAAGCGCCACAGGGATGTGCCGCAAGGAGCGGTTTTTGGACACGCCTTCCCGACGCGGCTTCATACTCCAGTGAAGAGTACCAAAGAAAAAACCGCCGAGGGCAGAAACCCACGGCGGTTCAGTAGCTATCATTACGATAGGTGACGGAAATCAGGCCACCTCAGGCGGCCTTCTTGCGATTCCTCCGCCAGTCCGCCAGATCTTCGATGAGCTTGTAGAACAAGGGCACGAAGAACAGCGCCAGGGTACTGGCCGCCAGCATACCGCCGACCACCACGGTGCCGATTTCCTGGCGGGAAACCGCACCCGCACCGGAGCTGAACGCCAGCGGCAGGGAGCCCACGATGAACGTCAGCGCCGTCATCATGATCGCCCGGAAACGCTGACGGGCTGCCGCGCTGGCTGCCTCAAACGAACTCATACCGGCTTTGCGGTTCTGGGCTGCGAACTCCACGATCAGGATCGCGTTCTTGGCCGCCAGGCCAATCAGCACCAGCAGGCCCACCTGGAAGTAGATGTCGTTCGGGAAGCCGCGCCACAGAGACGCCAACGCAGCCCCGAACACACCAAAGGGAACAGCGGTAGCCACCGCCACCGGCAGGCCCCAGCGCTCGTACTGGGCCGCCAGGATCAGGAACACCAGCAACAGGCCCATGCCGAAGGCCAGGGTGCCGGAATCGGCAGAATCCTGCAGCTGGTAGGCCTCGCCGGTCCAGCCCAGCAGGGTGTTGCGGTCAAATTGCTCCGCCGCCACTTCCTGCAATGCCGTCAGGGCTTCACCGGTGGTGTGGCCCGGGGTCGGGTCAGCCAACAGCTTGGCCGCCGGGTACACGTTAAACCGGTTGAGGATATCCGGGCCACTGGTGCGTTCCAGCTCCACCAGCGAACTCAGCGGAATCATCTCGCCATAGTTGGAGCGCACGAACACCTTGCGCAGATCATCCGGGTGGCTCCGGAACTCGCCTTCGGACTGCAGGTTCACCTGCCAGTTACGGCCCTGCAGGGTGAAGTCGTTCACGTACAGACCACCGAAGGTGCTCTGCATGGTGGTGAAGATCTGGTCGATGGGCACACCGGCGGCTTGGGCTTTTTCCCGGTCCACGTTGGCCTTGAACCGGGGGATGCCGGTATCCAGGGTAACCCGCACGTTGGTCAGCTCCGGCCGGGCATTGGCGGCCTGGGTGAAGCCGTCGGCCATGGCCTTGATTTCAGCCGGGGTACGGCCGCCGCGGGCCTGGATGTAACCTTCCACACCACCGGTGGTAGACAAGCCCTGAATGGGTGGCGGGGTAAAGGCAATCACGAAGGCTTCCGGCATGCCGAAGCCAATACCCATCACCTTCTTGGCAATGTCCGCCGCCGCTTGGCCTTCGCCTTCCCGTTCCGCCCAGTCTTCCAGGGTCACAAACGCCACACCGCTGTTGGTGCGCAGGGCGCTGGAGATGATGTCAAAACCGGCGAAGGCGACCACGTCTTTCACTTCCGGCATGGCTATCATCTTCTGCACCAGCTCGTTCCGGGTCTGCTCGGTCCGGCTCAGGGAGGAGGTGGGCGGCAGTGAATAGGCAGTCAGCACAAAGCCCTGGTCTTCCTGAGGCACCAGCCCGGAGGGCATCGCCTTCATCAGGAAGACCGTACCGCCCAGCATGGCGGCAAACAGCAGCACGCCGACAACCGCGTGCCGCAGCAGCCAGTCCACCACGGCAGAGAAGCCGGCGGTTAGCTTGTCGAAGCCGGCATCAAACCAGCGGAACACCGTCAACTGCTTGCCCTCATGGCCCAGCAACAGGGCACACATGGCCGGAGTCAGGGTCAGCGCCACGATACCCGAGATCACCACCGACACGGCGATGGTTATTGCAAACTGTCGGTACAGCTCGCCACTCAGGCCACCCAGGAAGGCCACCGGCGCGAATACCGCCACCAGCACCAGGGTAGACGACACCACCGCACCGGAAACCTGGCCGATGGTAGCCACGGCGGCGTTGTAGGCCGACATGCCCTCCTCCTTCATCAGGCGCTCGGCGTTTTCCATGATGATGATGGCGTTATCCACCACCACCCCGATGGCCAGTATCAACCCGAACAGGGTCAGCAGGTTGACCGAGAAGCCCAGCGCCTGCATGCCCGCAAAGGTTCCGACAAGCGAGACCGGAATCGCAATCAGCGGGATCAGGGTCGCGTTGATATGCTGCAGGAACAGGAAGGTGACCAGTACCACCAGCAACACCGCCACAATGAAGGTATTGATCACTTCCTGGATGGAAATGTCGATAAAGCGGGTGGTGTCGTATGGAACGTTATATTCCAGCCCCGCCGGGAAACGGTCAGCGATTTCCTTCATCGCTTCGTCGACCGCCTCGGCGGCATCCAGGGCGTTGGCACCGGGCTGCAGGTAAACCCCCATAGGTACGGTAGCGCCACCGTTGTAGACCGCAGCAAAGTCGTAGTTCTGGGCTCCCAGCTCAATGCGGGCAACATCCTTCAGGCGCAGGGAGGCACCCTGCTCGTCACTGCGCAGGATCACTTCGCCGAATTCTTCCGGGCTGGCCAGCCGGCCGGGCGCAGACACACTGAAGGTGAAGGCCTGGCCTTCCGGGGCCGGTTCGGCACCGATACGGCCGGCGGCAAACTGGGCGTTCTGGCCGCGCAGGGAGTTGGCCACATCACCGGGGGTCAGTTCGTACTGGGCCAGCTTGTCGGGCCGCAGCCAGATTCGCATGGAATAGTCCTGGGCACCAAACAACGAGGCATCACCAATACCCGGCAGGCGCACCAGCTCGTCCAGCACGTTGAGCAGGGCATAGTTGGAGATTTCCACCACATCCATGGAGTTGTCCGGAGACGACAGGGTGATCACCTGCAGGGTGGAGGTGGAACGGGCTTCCACCTTCAGGCCCTGGTCCCGCACCGACTGCGGCAGTCGCGCCAGCGCCTGCTGCACCCGGTTGTTGACGTTGATAGTGGCCTGGTCCGGATCGGTACCGATTTCAAACGACACGGTTACCCGGAAGCTGCCGGAGTCGGTGGCGCTGGATTCCAGGTAGATCATGTCGTCTACGCCGTTGATCTCCTGCTCCAGTGGGGCCACCACGGAATCGGCGATAACATCGGCACTGGCGCCGGGGAAGCGGCCGTCGACCACCACCTGGGGTGGCACCACGTTGGGGTACTGTTCCACCGGCAGGCCAAGCAGTGCCAGGGCACCACCCAGGGTAATAATAATGGAGACGACCGTCGCGAAAATCGGGCGGTCTATGAAGGTGCGTAGCATCAGTCAGTCCCCTCCCCGTCTTCGGCATTGGTCACATTCACCTGTGCGCCGTCGCGGAGGTTGGTCAGGCCACTGACAATAAAGCGGTCACCGGCTTCCAGCCCTTCAAGCAAAATCTGCCGGCCCTGGGATACCGGGCCAAGCTCAACCGCCTTTGCGCGAGCCTTGCCTTCGTCATCCACCACATACACCACCGGGCCTTGCGGGCCCTGGGCGACCGCTTTTTCCGGCACCGTGATGATGTCGTCAAACGACTGCAACTCCACCCTTACCCGGACAAACTGGCCAGGCACAACCATCTGCTCCGGGTTCGGGAACACGGCCCGGGCCGACACCGAACCGGTGCGCGGGTCGAGGGTCGAGGCGGTGAAGTCGATACGGCCATCCAGCGGGTACTCACTGCCGTCCGCCAGCACCAGGCGGGCGTTCACGTTCTGCTCTTCGCCGGCACTGGCCATGCCTTCACGGGCAACCCGGCGAATGGTGGCGTCGTTTTCCGGCAGCGCGAAGCGCACATGAATCGGGTCCAGCTGCACGATGGTGGTCAGCAGGGTGCCGGTATCAATCAAGCTGCCTTCCGGGAAGTCTTCCAGGCTGGTAACCCCGCTGATCGGTGCGGTCACCTCGGTATAGCCCACGTCCAGCTCGGCCTGGGTCATGCCGGCATTCGCCACGGCCATATTGGCCTGGGCCAGTTCCAGGGCAGACTGCGCCGAGTCACGGTCGCGCTCACTAACCGCATTACGCTCGTAAAGCGAGGAAATCCGGTTCCACTCCCGCTCGGCCTGGCGCAGGTTGGCTTCCGCTACCTGGCGCTGGGCTCGGGCACGCTGAAGCGCCGCCTCGGCCGGCTTTCGATCAATCCGGAACAGGGCATCGCCCTCACTCACCATCTGCCCTTCGTCGTACAGGCGCTGCTCCAGAATACCGCTGATCCGGGCGCGCACTTCCACTTCCCGGGCACCACGGGCACGGCCAGCGTAGTCCTGGCGAACACTGGCGTCTGTCAGTTCAGCGGTTTCCACCACCACGGCTGCCGGTGGCATGCCGCCCCCACCCTGCTGTGCTGCCTGATCGTCGTTACTGCAGCCCGCCAGCACTAACAGAGCAGACAAACCTGCAAGGATCAGCCCGTTACGGGCCAATGGTCGATGAGAGCTTTCGAAGGGCATGTGCGTTCTCCTGAACACCGGATCGGAAAAATTAAGAGCGCGACAACATACATTCATTCGCGTATGTATGTAAACTGTTCTCGTTTATACTCCTTTGCCAAACACACAGACCACCACACGAAAACCATGGCACGAAAAACAAAAGCCGAAGCGGAAGCCACCCGGGAAGCCATCATGGACTGCGCCGAGCAGGTGTTCATGGACAAGGGCGTAGCCCGCGCCTCACTGGAAGAAATCGCCCGGGAAGCCGGCGTTACCCGGGGCGCCATTTACTGGCACTTCCGCAACAAGCAGGACATCCTTCATGCCATGCTCGAGCGGGTACGGGCACCACTGGGTGAAATGATAGACGATGCCAGCCGGGGCGGGCACAGCGTGGAGAACCTGAAAGAACTGTGTGTCGTGGCCCTGCGCAAACTGGCGGAAGATGCCCGGTACTTCCGGGTGTATTACATTCTGTTCCACCGGAATGAATCCGACCAGGCCCTGAACAAGCACCGGGAACTGGCAGATGAAGGCCTGGCCTTTGTCAGCAGCATTTTCAGTATCCCGGAAATCCGCAAGCAACTGCGCCCGGGCCTCACCCCGGAGCAGGCAGCCTACCTGCTCCACACCCAGATGCTGGGCCTGTTCTTTGACTGGCTGGCGACACCGGAACGCTGGCGCCTGGCCGAAATCGCTCCGGTGCTGGTCGATAGCTTTTTCAAAGGCCTGTTACAGGACTGATCAGTTCCATACCCACAGAATCATCGGCACTGCGGTGACCGTCACCACCGCAGAGAGTGGCAAACCCAGCCGCCAGTAATCCCCGAAACGGTAACCACCCGGCTCCATGACCAGGGCATTGGACTGATGCCCGATAGGCGTCAGGAAGGCACAGGAGGTACCCACCGCCACTGCCATCAGGGCAGCATCCGGCGACAAACCAAGCTGGGCCGAGATACCGAGGGCAATGGGTGCCACCAACACTGCCGCCGCCGCATTGTTAACCACGTTAGACAGCAGCATGGAACCCACCAGGATAATCGTGAGTGCCACCCAGGGTGCCTGCCCGGCGGCCACATCCAGGATCTGGCCGGCAATGAGCGCGGCACCTCCGGTGCTTTCCAGGGCCTGCCCCACCGGGATCATCGCCGCCAACAACACAATCACCGACCAGTCGATGGCCCGGTAGGCTTCTGATGTATCCAGCAAGCGGGTAAGCACCATGGCCACGGCACAGGCCACCAGGGCCACCGGTGGTGTCAGCCAGCCGGACAGGATGAGGGCAATCGCTGCCAGGAACAGCCCGCCAGCCAGCCAGAGATTGCTCTGCCGCCCCAGACTCAACTCCCTTTCCGCCAGTGGCAGGCAACCCAGCTGCTGCAGGGTGCCCATCAGGGTGTCTTGGTAGCCCTGAACCAGCAGGATGTCCCCGGAACGAAAACGGATATCGGCCAGGCGCTTTTTCAGGCGATGCCCCTGCCGGGCAACCGCCACCACGTTCAAACCGTACCGCTCCCGCAGGTTCAGCCGGTTGGTGGTGCGGCCCACCAGCTGCGACGAAGGCGTGATAATGGCCTCGGTCAGGCGAACGTCACCGGTAGCAATCTGCGTTTCCGCGGACTCACCGGCAGGTCTCGCCTTGCCAGGGTCTTCCGCCGCCTGTTCGTCCGAATCTTCACTTTCCTCTTCCCCGACCACATTGGCGAGGGCGAGCCCGGTGAAATCCACAAACTCCTGCAGGCTTTCCGTATCCGCCTCAACCAGCAGCAGATCCCCTTCCCGCAACACGCTGTAGGTGGACGGTGCCGGAGAGGTTTTGTCACCCCGGATCAGGGCCAGCACCACCACACTCTTGTCGCCCTCTCCGGCTGTCAGCAGGTTGTGCAAGGTACTACCGGCATAGTCGGAACCCTCAGGCACCCGCAGTTCGGTCACGTAGTCCCCCACACTGAACAGCTTGTCGCCGGCAGCAGGATCGTCCCGCTTCGGCGTCAGGCGCCAGCCTATCAGCCCGATAAACAGGATACCGGCCACAGTGATGGCCAGGCCCACCGGGGCGAAATCCACCAGGCCGAACGAACCTGCCTCCCGGTAGCTGGCAATGATGATGTTCGGCGGTGTACCGATCAGGGTGATGGTGCCACCCAGCAGTGAGCCGAACGCCAGGGGCATAAGCAGCAAGGAGGGGGACCGGCCGGATTTACGGGACATCCAGATAGCCACCGGCATCAAGAGCGCAAGGGCCCCTACGTTGTTGATAAACGCAGAGCACAGGGCCACAACCAACGTCAGGGTAATCACCTGCAACACGGCGTTACGGCCTACCTTGCCGAGCAGCCGTGCCACGGCATCGACCACCCCGCCGTTGACCAGCCCCTGACTGATGACCAGCACCGCCGCCACGGTAATCACCGCCGGGTGACCGAAGCCTGCGAACAACTGGTCAGACGGCACCAGCCCGGCCATAGCCACTGCCAGCAAGGCCAGCATGGACACCACATCAAAGCGCAGCCGGTTCCAGACAAACAGCCCGAGGGTGATGCCGAGCACCAGAAACACAATCCATTGGTCAGACAACATCAAATCACTGCTCCACTTCGATGTCCGTGTCGACAATATTTACAAACCGGACGGGCAGGTTAAGGGGCCATACCGGCAAGCCTCTGAAACACGGGAAGGTTCCAGAACTGGTTCGAAAACTGCTTGTAACCTGCTCGAGGATTCAGCCGCCCTGAACCCGGGCAGGCCACAGGGCCGTGGACGACTATAGCAGTTCCCGCAGCAGTACCCGAAAGATCCCCTGATCATAAAAGCCGTCGATTGTTCAGCCACTTTGCCGGAGCAAAGACCATGGAGCAGAAGCGACCGCTTGTCTGGCTGTCAGCGGATTCCCGTCAGGATACAACCGGCCTGCCTGTCGAAAAACACTGGCAGGCCACCTTTGTGAACGCCGCCAGCCCGCCGGTTGCCCTGCACCCCGGGTGGGTTGGCAAGCCTGTCGGCGTATGTAACCTGGCCGGGCTGTCACCGGAACAGGCAGAGGGTGTGCGGCACTGGCTGGAGCTGTTGCCGGTACGCTGCTGGCTGGCGCTGGTTCAGCCCTCCCAGAAGGAGCAACCCGAGATACAGCGGCTGATCAGGGATTATTGCCAGGACTACCACACCCTGCCCGCCGACTGGCCGCGCCTGAACAACAGCCTGGGCCATATGTGGGGTATGAGCAGGCTGAACCAGGCCGACAACAGCGCCGGACACCTCGGCTACCAGGACGTTGTGCTGGAAGGCCCGTCTGAAACCATCCGGCGCACACGAAGCCTGCTGCGCCGGTTTGCCGCCACCGGTGAGCCGGTGCTGATCTACGGCGAAAGCGGAACCGGCAAAGAAGCCGCAGCGGAATTTGTTCACCGGCATTCAGACCGCCAGCACCAGCCGCTGGTCAAGGTTAACTGCGCGGCACTCCCGCCGTCGCTGACCCAGAGTGAACTGTTCGGCCATGAGCGTGGCGCTTTCACCCACGCCCTAAAGGCCCGCAAAGGCCGGATTGAAGCCGCCGATGGTGGCACCCTGGTACTGGCCGGTGCCGACGAACTGACCCCGGAACAGCAGTCCGCCATTCTCCGTTTTCTCCAGGAAGGCCAGATTGAACCCGTAGGTTCTAACCGGGTGATCACCGTTGACACACGGGTTATTGCCATCTGCAATACGCCGCTTGACCAGCTGGTCCGGCAACACCAGTTCCGGGAAGACGTGTTCTACCGGCTGGGCAACCTGACCGTCACCCTGCCACCTTTACGGCAACGGCTGGAAGACCTGCCCTACCTGGTGGACCGAATACTGGAAACCGGGGGCGGGAAAAACTACCGGATCGGCAATGCCACGCTGATTGCCATGGCGCGGCACAGCTGGCCTGGAAACCTGCGAGAACTTCAGAACCGCCTTAGCCAGGCGATGTTGCTGGCAAGGAGCCTGCGTTTGGAGCCCGAAGACCTGGGCCTGCTGGGCGCACCGCTGACCAGCCACCCCGACCGGCTCTCGCTGGAGGCCTACCGCGCCAAGGCCGACCAGGAAGCCATCAGCACCAGTCTTTCCCTGACGCACCAGAACATCTCGGCGGCCGCCCGGCTGCTGAAGATTTCACGGGTGTCCCTGTACCGGTTGCTGGAGAAACACCAACTTCAGCATCTGTCCAACCACAGCTCCCACCAAAACCCTGACCGGGGTAACGGAGAAGGATCATGAACACAAAACTGTCCGCTCTGGCACTCGCCGCCGCACTGATACCCCTTGCTCACGCAGAACCACCAACGCCGGAATTTACCTCCGGTGGAATCAGCAGCCGAACCAGCCCGCAGCAACCGGTTGGAACAACCGTTAAAGCCGAGGCGGATGCCCGGGCCCAGGATGCAGCCACGGATATTGCCTCAATCACCGCAGACCGGGGCATTGTCACCCGGCCGGGGCGGTTTACCATCGAGCCGTCATTTTCCCACGCCCACAGCAACGCGACCCGGGTCGCCATTGAGGGCTATACCGTGATTCCTGCCTTGTTGATCGGGCTGATCAACATCTCGGAAGTGCAGCGGGATATCTTCGTGGGTGCAGTCTCCCTGAAGTACGGTTTTACCAGCCGGTTCGAGGCAGGTTTTCGGGTGCCATACCTGAGCATCAACGAAGACTTGCGGGAGCGGGAGGTTTTCGACGGAACACCGGTCGATTTTGTCCGCGAATCCTCCGGTGACGGACTTGGAGATGTCGAGCTTTCCCTGCGTTACCAGCTGAACGATGGCCTGGATGGCTGGCCCTACCTGATCGGCACCTTCCGGGCCAAGGCCCCAACCGGAGACGGCCCTTATGATGTCGAGCAGAAAGTCCTCACCGACAACAAAGGCAACCCGATTGGTTTCGAACTGGCTGAGCGCCCAACCGGCTCCGGCTTCTGGTCCGTAGAACCCGGAATATCCTTCATCTACCCGTCAGACCCTGCCGTGCTGTTCGGCAATCTGAGCTACGTGTGGACCATCGAGGAAGACCAGGGCTTCGAGAACGGCGGCACGGTCGACCCCGGCGATGTGGTGCGCTTCGGTTTCGGCATGGGCTTCGCGTTCAACGAACGCACCTCGTTCAGCCTGGGCTATGACCACTCAGTGATCCGCAAGACCACCCTGGAGTTCGGCAACGACCTGTTTGCCGCCAACTTTGACCGCATCCAGGTGGGCTCACTGGCCTTCGGACTGTCCCACCGGGTATCAGACTCCACAACCCTGAGCCTGACCGTCGCGGTGGGGGTAACAGACAGCGCGCCGAACAGTGAAATCACCCTGAAACTGCCGATCAACCTGTAAGGCAGACTCAGGGCAACAGTGGCAAGCCGGAATCCCTCGGGAACCGGTAAGCCCCGCCCAGATTGTTCAGCTCGATATTGAGGGTGCGGATGTGCTGGATGGTGGTGCTGTCCAGGCTGTTCTGCAGCACCGTCATCCAGCCGCCATTACCCACCGGGGCAGAAGTCAGCGACATCCCGGCAGCACCGGCGGCCTGAACGTTCATAACAGTTTCCATCTGTTGCATCTGTTGGGTTAACCGGTCGCTGCTCATGGCCTGGTTCAGGTCCGGAATATTCAGCCGGTTCACCACCAGGGTTTCACCGTTCACAGCCACCAGCTGTTCCAGGCCGATGGCAATCTCCAGGCCATCCAGCACGAAACCGCCACGCAGCATCGCCAGTTCGGCATCCGGCAGGGCTTGTACGGGCAGCTTCAGCTCCGCCCCTGCTGTGCCGGTAAGTATCAAGAAGGCAACCAGAAAGCACGCTTTGCGTTTCATAGCCTCACCAATCCTGTGTGCTGGGCCAGTACGGCAGGGTATGGCCCAAAGCCGGGCTTCCCAGCCCCTTGAACAACGGCGCCCGGGCCAGCCCCGGCCAGTCATTTTTTGCCAGGAAGCCCGCACGTCCCTGATCCAGGTGGCTGCGGATTACAAACGCCGAGCCATCCCAGTGTTGTTCGAACTCCGCCACGCTGTAAGCTTTCAGGCCCCGGGCCGGATCGCCCACCAACACCTCTGTATCACTGATGCCCTTGATCACCACGAAATGCCGGTAGCCGCCCAGGGTTACCAACGCAATCACCGGAACCCGCACCTGGTCGCGGATACCCGCCAGCGGCATTCTGAACCCATCCGCCTGATAACCCTCAGCCTCCAGGTAACGCTTCATATCCAGCATCGAAAAGCCTTGCTGACGCACCTTGTCCTGATCCGCCAGGGCCAGCATATCGGCAAACACTTCCTGCTCGGTAACCGGGCGGTCGTAGTGGAACGACAGTAAAGACGCCAGCGCTGCCGAGCCACAACTGAAATCGTATTGCTGCCGCATCACGTCCGTAAAACGCCGGTCCTGAAAACTGCTGACCGATACGGGAATATCACCACCGGTTCCCGGTACCAGAATCGTACCGGCAAAAACGGTGGACCAGAGCGCACAGCCCAAGGCACCAGCTAGCACCTTTGCCTGAATCGCCATAGCCCACCTCCGGATTACTGGTTAAGAAGAATGTTGATCTGGGTGCTGTCCTGGATCACCACCTGGTTACCGGTGTTCTGGATAACCGTGGCCACACCGCTCATGTTCTGGAACGCCTGGTCAGAAATCCGGTTATCACCTGTCAGAATATTTCCCGACAATACGTTGTCGCTAACCATGGCATTCTGCTCGGTGTCATTCAGTTGCCACTGGACGGGAATGCCCTGTCGGCCACTGGCCTCTTCCAGTTGCCCGGCGTCCATGGGCTCGAAGCCTGCCCAGTCCTGGGCGACGGCCAGGGCCGGCAATCCCGCCAGCACAGTTATCAGCATTCTGTTCATGATTCTGGCCATGACACATCTCCCGACAAGCCAGGGCTGCCCGGAAAAGGCAGCCCTGCTTTGCCTCAGTTTGTGCCACCTGCGCTCAGGTTGGACATCACGCTCACGTTGGCCTGGGTCACACTGCCAACGCCGGCGTTCTGGGCAATGGCGCCCACACCGGTGAAGTTGGCAGATCCACCGGAGATCTCGTTGGAGGTCCGGGTGTCAACGTAGGAGCCACCACCATTGGCATCGCCATAGGTGACGTTGCTGCCGGTGACCGAACCACTCAGCTCGGCGTCGTTCATGAACACTTCCATCGACAGGTTCAGCGTAGTGGTGCTGTTGTCAGAGTTGTCACTGCTGTCGCTGTTGTTGGAGTCAGTGTTGGTGGTGGAGTTGTCCGAACTGTCACTGGCGATCTTGAACGAATCGTTCACGCTGGTGCTGTTGTCGGAACTATCGGAGTTGTCCGAGTTGTCAGAGTTATCTGAGTTATCAGAATTGTCTGAATTATCGGAGTTGTCAGAATTATCGGAGTTGTCTGACATATTGTTGCCGGTGTCCGCGATCTTGAACGAATCGGAGACACTGGAACTGTTGTCGGAGTTATCCGAGTTGTCCGAATTATCGGAGTTATCACTGTTATCGGAATTATCCGACATGTTGTTGCCGGTATCGGCAATCTTGAACGAGTCAGCAACACTGGAGCTGTTGTCGCTACTGTCGCTGTTATCGGAATTGTCGCTGTTGTCGGAGTTATCCGAGTTGTCCGACATGTTGTTACCCGTGTCGGAAATCTTGAAGGCATCATTCAGACTGCTGCTGTTGTCTGAACTGTCGGTGTTGTCAGTGGTTGTATTGGTGGTTGAGTTGTCGTTACCGGAATTGGTATTTCCGGATCCCTCATCAGCATTCACGTTCGGGCTGCCGTCACCACCCAGATCGGCGTATGCGCCTGCGGAAAGGCCCAGGCCCAGGCCCAGAGCGATAGCAGCTGCCAGCAGAGTTTTTTTAGTTTTCATGATGTCATGTCCTTTTGATGGGATTGGCTTAACGGGATCCGCCCCAGTCCCTCAGGTAGTCGGGTAAGCCAAGGTCCAGATCCGTACAACGGTAAGAGCGATTACCGTGCCAACTCCAGGTCAAGTCCCATAACATACTGAATAAAAAGCCACTTTCGACATTCAGTACAATCCCCGGATTTCCAGCCGACCTCCAACCTGTTGCAGTGCTGAAACAGCCTGTCGCCTCTGTACCACTGCAGAAAGTCTCTTGGCACCAGAAATCAGTCACATAGCCCGAAACGCCGGTGTCAAAAAACAAAAACCCCGCAGGGCGCAAGCCATGCGGGGTTTTCTGTGGTCGGTGAGGGCTGCGCCCTCACCGGAACATCATGGACCGGTCGATTAACCGAACTGGTTCATGGTGTTGTCTTTACCACCGGCCTTCAGAGCCGCTTCACCAGCGAAGAACTCTTTGTGGTCATCACCGATGTTGGAACCGGCCATGTCCTGGTGCTTCACAGTAGCGATGCCCTGACGGATTTCCTGACGCTGTACACCAGCAACGTAGGCCAGCATGCCTTCGTCACCGAAGTAGCCCTTGGCCAGGTTGTCGGTAGACAGAGCCGCAGTGTGGTACGTCGGCAGAGTGATCAGGTGGTGGAATACACCTGCTTCACGGGACGCATCACGCTGGAAGTTACGGCACCACTCGTCAGCCAGCTGACCCAGCTCGGTGTTGTCGTACTCGGCGCTCATCAGCTTGGCACGGTCGTAGGCAGATACGTCCTTGCCTTCTTCCTTCCATGCGTCGAATACCTGCTGACGGAAGTTCAGAGTCCAGTTGAAGGACGGGCTGTTGTTGTAAACCAGCTTGGCGTCGGGTACCACTTCCTTGATGCGGTTAACCATGGCAGCGATCTGGCCAACGTGCGGCTTCTCGGTTTCGATCCACAGCATGTCTGCGCCGTTCTGCAGGCTGGTGATACAGTCCAGAACAACACGGTCTTCGCCAGAGCCAGCTTTGAACTGGAACAGGCCAGAGGCCAGGCGCTTCGGCTTCAGCAGCTTGCCGTTGGACTTGATCACAACGTCGCCGTTCTCGATCTGGGAAGCGTCGTCGATGTACTCACCGTCCAGGAAGCTGTTGTACTGGTCGCCCAGGTCACCCGGCTCGTTGGTTACAGCGATCTGCTTGGTCAGGCCAGCACCCAGGGAGTCAGTACGGGCAACGATAACACCGTCGTCTACACCCAGCTCCAGGAACGCCAGGCGAACCGCGTTGATCTTGGACAGGAAGTCGGCGTGCGGAACAGTTACTTTACCGTCCTGGTGGCCACACTGCTTCTCGTCAGATACCTGGTTCTCGATCTGGATACAGCAAGCACCGGCTTCGATCATCTGCTTGGCCAGCAGGTAGGTCGCTTCGGCGTTACCGAAACCAGCGTCGATGTCGGCAATGATCGGCACAACGTGGGTTTCGTGGTTGTCGATCTGCTTGATCAGCTCAGCAGCCTTGGCGCTGTCGCCAGCTTCTTCAGCTTCGTCCAGGGCGCGGAACAGGTGGTTCAGTTCCCATGCGTCAGCCTGGCGCAGGAAGGTGTACAGCTCTTCGATCAGGCCGGAAACAGCAGTCTTCTCGTGCATGGACTGGTCAGGCAGCGGACCGAACTCGGAGCGCAGGGCAGCAACCATCCAGCCAGACAGGTACAGGTAACGACGCTTGGTGGTACCGAAGTGCTTCTTGATGGAGATCATCTTCTGCTGGCCGATGAAACCGTGCCAGCAACCCAGGGACTGGGTGTACTGGGAAGAGTCAGCATCGTACGCAGCCATGTCTTCACGCATGATCTTGGCGGTGTACTTGGCGATGTCCAGACCAGTCTTGAATTTGTTCTGGGCGCGCATGCGGGCAGCGTGCTTCGGGTTGATGGCGTTCCAGGTCGGGTTCTGCTTCAGGATGGAAGCGATTTGGTCGACGTCTTGTGCGTAGGGCATGATCTCTATCCTTTCTACGTTTATGTTCAAAAGGTTCGGAACGCTGCGGCCAGCAGCTTCCGAGGCCAACCACCTGTCTGACAAACCCGGCAGGTGATGACGTTGGGCGTAACTTTAGTGCTTTCGAATTTATAATTGAAATTTATATGGTGTATTTTCGGCATTTTTTCTGTGAATACCCATCAGCAGGTCTAAATGCCTGAAAAATACCCCCTGCACGCGGGCTGAACTCTTTGATTGCCCCCAGCATATCCCATGCTAGGATTAACCGGGCTGACCTGGATCAGCCACAGCGTCCACCTGGCACCTACAAGGGCTCTCCGTGTTTTATATCCGGTCCTTTTTGCATTCGTTGTTACACGCCCTGAAAAATCTGTTACCCATCGTCGTGGTGGTCGGTTTCTTCCAGCTGGTTATTCTGCAGCAGGTGCCGGATGACCTCGGCAGCATGGCCATCGGCCTGTTAATTGTTGCCGTGGGCGTGGCATTGTTCTTACAGGGACTGGAGCTGAGCATTTTCCCGGTGGGCAAAAGCCTGTCGAACCAGTTCGCCCGCAAGGGCTCCCTGGCCATACTGCTATCGTTCGGCTTTGCCATGGGGTTTTCAGCGGTTATTGCCGAGCCCGCGCTGATTGCAGTGGCAGAGCAGGCCCAGACCATCAGTGAGGGGCGAATTGACGGCCTCACCCTGAGGATACTGGTAGCGGTCTCTGTGGGCTTCGTCGTTGCCCTGGGTGTTTTCCGCACCATTTTCGGCTACCCGCTGCACTGGTTCATGATCACCGGCTACGTCATCGTGGTGATTGTTACCTGGTTTGCACCGGAGGAAATTGTCGGGCTGGCCTATGACTCCGGCGGGGTGACAACCAATGTGGTGACGGTGCCCCTGATTGCCGCGCTTGGCATTGGCCTGGCGGCCTCGATCCGGGGCCGGAACCCGTTGATTGACGGCTTTGGCCTGGTGGCACTGTCCGTCATGGTGCCCATGATCACCGTGCAGGTGTACGGCATGGTGGTTTACTCCGGCGGCACCGGGGCCGCAGCCATGGAGGCCATCACAGCACAGGTTACAGAAGCCCCGGCGAAGTCCGGCATAATTGCGGCCCTGCTCGACCTGGCCGGCATGTTGAGGGATGTGCTGCCGATCATCATCACCGTTCTGTTCTTCCAGTACCTGGTGTTACGCCGGAAGCTGAGCAATCCGAAGAAGATTGCCTTCGGCTTTGCGCTGGTGATCCTCGGCCTGTATGCCTTTGTTGTCGGCCTGAAAATGGGCTTGTTTCCCATCGGCACCAGCATGGCCGAGCAACTGATGGCCATGGACAGCTATGCGCCCGTGTACCTTTTCGCCCTGATGATCGGGTTTGCCACAACCATGGCAGAACCGGCACTGATCGCCATCGGCAAGCAGGCGGAAGAAGCCGCCGCGGGTGCCCTCAACGGCAATGCCATTCGCCTGTTGGTAGCTGTGGGGGTGGCCGTTGGCATCACCATTGGTGTGCACCGGATCATTACCGGAGATTCCATTCACTATTACATTATGGGCGGCTATATTCTGGTGATTCTGCTCACCCTGCTCGCCCCCCGATACATCGTGGCACTGGCCTATGACCTTGGCGGTGTGACCACCTCGGAAGTCACGGTACCGCTGGTAACGGCCCTGGGGATTGGACTGGCCAGCAGCATAGAAGGCCGCAACGTCCTGATCGACGGTTTTGGCCTGATTGCCTTTGCCTCGATTTTCCCGATCGTTACTGTGATGACCTATGCCATCGTGTCCCAATACCGTTCTGAACGCAGGAAGGAAACCCAATGAAGTTCTCTGCACTGGTAGCAATTGTCCCTGAAGACCTGGAACAGGACTGCATTGATGCAGCCCGCGAACTCGGCGCCGGCGGCATTACCGTGATGACCGGCCGCGGCATCAGCAACACTGCCAAGAAAACGTTCTTCGGCCTGACCTACGACGGCAGCCAGAGCGTGCTCCTGATGGTGCTGGAAAAAGGCCTGTCGCTGGAGATTCTCAAAGCCCTGCAGAAGGTGATCATGCCGGACCCGGCAGACTCCCAGGGCCTGATCTTTACCGTTCCGCTGGAGCACCTGGGTGGCATCGACATGGCCCAAGTGGAAAAATTCGAACAACACCTGAAAGACTCAATCTGATCGGAGAGCGCTCATGAAACTGGTCAAAGATGTGATGGTCACCGACATCATCAAGATCTCGCCCTTCGCAACCCTGCGGGAGGCACTGACGCTGATGAAGCGCCACAACGTGAAATCCCTGGTGGTCGAGCGCCAGAGCGAACACGATGCCTGGGGGCTGATCACCTATACCAACGTGCTCAAATCGGTGATTGCAGAGGATGGCGATATCGATCTGCTGAATGTCTACGATGTCTGCGCCAAGCCGGTGATCAGCGTGGGCGAAAACCTTGCCCTCAAGCATGCCGCTACCCTGATGTCCGATTACCGGGTCAAGCGACTGCTGGTACTGAAAGACAACGAAATGTGCGGCTTTGTAGTGATGGACGACATCATGGATGCCCTGCTCGATACCATCGACTGAACCGGGCCGGCCTCAGGTCTGGCACATCACCAGCAACTGGTCTCCCTCCTGCAGGTCCAGGTACTGTTTACGGGGCGGATTCATGACCAGGTGGCGCCCCCGCTCATCGGCCCGGGCCCTGAATACACCCAGCGCAATCTCGCCCCGGGCCGCGACTGTTTTCTCCAGTAACTGGAAGGTCGCGCTGGCCGGCAGCGGGTAGTCGTGGGGATCACGGAACTGGATCTCGGCGCCGCCGGCCGTGAACAGCTCGTCGAGCACCACCCGCAATTCCCTTCGTAAAGCCACCTGGGCCAGGACGTGGCTCAGAATCATCGGGCTGATCAGCATTTCACTTTGATGGCCATACAACAGGTGGCGGTTGTCCGGATCACTCAGCTCCATAATAACCTGGGGCCGGCGGGTGGATTCCGACAGAATATCTTCCAGCTGCAGGTAACCCACCATGGCACGGGCATCGGCCTCTTCCCCGGAGCCTATCCGGTCGCTGCTCAGCAACATCACGGTGTCGTAACTGGCCGGCGCCAGCTTGCGCAGGTCTTCTTCCACCATGTAATCGGCTTCCAGCAGGCGGCCATTGATCCGTTCAAGATCCACGCCATAGCGGGACATCTCACGCTGACGCTCTTCCAGCGGTGTTGCCGATACCATGTCCAGCTGGAACTGTCGCCCGGCGTAGCTGCCAAACTCCGCCGCCAGGCTCGGCACCCGTCGGTTCCAGCCGAGAACCAGCACCCGGTGAGGCCCCTGCTGGCGGCTTGGCTGCACAGAGCCGCTGATGCGTTCCACTGCCGCCAGGGAGTCCACCTTGGCCTCCGGCCCCGTGTGTTCATAGTCGCTGGCCATCAGCACTACCCGGTCTTCATTCCGGATCACCGTATCTGACGGCGCCAGCAGGTTAACCTGCCAGCCTTTGGCTGCCGGCTGCAGCAAGCCCAACACGACGGCATGGGGCCGCTGCGTTGCCAGCTCGCTCAGGGTCAGGCCCTCGGCGGTTTCGCCACCCCGCACAAAGATCTCGTTGCCTTCACCGGCGGTCAGCAACTCGTTGTAGACCTCGGACAGGTTCGGGTGCAGCACGTTCTGCACCATCAGGCGGCTGATGGTGGCATCACCGGCCACCACCTCGACCGAGCCGGGATAGGCGCGCTCGACCACCGGGAGCTTTCGCATGTCCTGGATTTCTGCCACCACAAACGGCAACGGGGAACTGAAATGGCGGGCTTGGGCGGCGATAGACAACAGGGCTTTGACGGTTTCGATATCGGAGGTCACCAGGCTGCCGGCATCATGGCCCTGGCTGGGCACAATCACTGCCGCAGCGTCCAGGCAGGCGACCCGGTGCAGGGCTTCGGGCTGAATAGCCGAACCGCTTCGCAGGATCACCTCCCGGGCCCGGCGGCCCACGCCCGGCTCGTTGATCAGCTCGTGCAGCTGTTCGCCACTGGCTTCTTCCGCCAGCACCACCAGCCTTAGCTTCTGGGTATCGTGCTTTTCCAGAAAGCGCTGCATCCGGCCGGATGAACCAAACAACTCGGCCACCAGCGGCGGGGTCTGGGCTGTCCAGCCCAGCACCACCACATGGTTTTTCAGGGTAACCGGGGTCAGGCCCCGCTCCAGGTCTTCCATCTTGGCAATCAGCCAGCGGGTGAGGATAGCCACCAGGGTGCCCATAAACACCACATATCCGGAGATGGTCAGCAGGGTAGACACAATGCGCTGCCAGGTGCCGACATCGTCCCCCAGGTAGCCGGGGTCGGTCAGGCGAAGGAAGGCCCACCAGACTGCGGAGCCGGTATCCTTGAACTCACCGGCCGGCGGCAACACCACCAGCAGGCCGCCAATCAGCGAAATCAGGCCGATAAAACCGCCCACCACCAGTAACTGGAAGCCGGCACCTTTGACCAGCTGGCGCTCAACAACAAACTTGATTCGATCAACAATCCGGAACGGAAGCATGCCTGCCCCTTGCATCAACTATGCGGGGTAGTTTATCGCAGTTTTCAGGCTTCGCCAGAAACAACGCCATTCAGGGCCGCTTCCAGGGTGGGATAAAAGCGGCTGATACCGGGCTCCGGTTTTACGCCAGCCCTTGCCAGCGTGCGCAACGGCTGGAACTGCAAGTCCGCAATCACTATTTCCGTGCCGGTATTCCGGCAGCTGGAAATCAGCTTGTTCAGGGCCGACAAACCGCCCGCATCCAGTATGGTGACACCGTCCATATACAGCACCAGGCCCCTGGCCTGCCGGGACAGGCCTGCCAGCTCGCCAAACACCCGGTCTGCCGCCGCAAAGAACAGCGGGCCGTTGATCTTGAATACCTGCCAGCCCTCGGGCAGCTCCGCCTGTACGATGCGCTTGTTACCGGTAATATCGGTCACCCTGGTCATCTGCGCCATCTCCCGCATGAACAGCACCGCCGCCAGCAACACGCCGGTGGTAATGGCAATCACCATATCCAGCGCCACGGTCAGGCCGAAGCAGGTCAGGAACACCAGGATATCGCTGCGGGGCGCGGTCTTGAGCAGGTGCACGGCTTTCGGTGCCTCACTCATGTTCCAGGCCACCATCACCAGCAACGCAGCCATGGCCGGCATGGGCAGGTAGGCAAGAATGCCAGCCAGGGATACCAGCGCAAGCAGCACCACCAGCGCGTGAACCATCGCGGCCACCGGTGATTCCGCCCCGGCCCGGTAATTGGCGGCCGACCGGGCAATGGCGGCAGTGGCGGTGATGCCGCCAAAAAAAGGCACCACAATATTGCCGATGCCCTGCCCCATCAGCTCACTGTTGGCACTGTGGCGTTTGCCAGTCATGCCATCGAGCACCACGGCGCACAACAGGGATTCGATGGCACCCAGCATGGCGATGGCAAAGGCCGCCGGAATCAGCTCCCGGAACAGATCCCAGGACAGCCCAAGGGGTTGTCCATCGGCCCCGGCCTGCTGCCAGGGCCAGGCGAATTCCGGCAGGAACGGCGGAATACCGGCACCGGTGCTGCCATCCGGCATCAGGTAACTGAAACGGGAGCCGATGGTTTCAACGGCAGCCCCCTGGCTGTTCATCCATAACGCCAGCAGGCTACCCACTACCACCGCCGGCAGGTGCGGTGGCACCGGGGTTTTCAGACGGGGCCAGAGCAGCATGACCGCCAGCGTAGCCAGCGCCACCAGGGTGCTCATGGCATCCAGCGCCGGTAATTGCTGGCCCAGCACCGCCAGTTTGTCCCAGTAATGCTCCGGCATGGTCTCGACTGGCAAACCGAAAAAGTCCTTCACCTGCAGGGTGGCAATCACCACGGCAATACCCGCGGTAAAGCCCAAAGTGACGGACTCGGGTATATACTCGATAAAGCGCCCGAGACGCATCAGCGCCATAATCACCAGCAACACCCCGGACATCAGGGTGGCCAACAACAAGCCACCCAGGCCATAGCTCTGGGCAATCGGGTAGAGAATAACCACAAAGGCCGCGGTCGGGCCGGAGATACTGAACCGGCTGCCGCCGAACAGGGCGATCACAAAGCCGGCAATAAAGGCCGTGTACAGCCCGTACTGGGGCGCAACGCCACTGGCAATCGCCAGCGCCATGGCCAGGGGAATGGCGATAATGCCGACCGTGATGCCGGCCATCGCATCTTTCAGGAAACGGCCACCGGTGTAGCGCTCGTCAATACAGGCCTCACGGACAGCGTGGGCGAATCTGAGCGAAAAAAGATGAGCACGGTGGGACATCGCTGGCGGCTCCTGGTTGCGAACGAGACGTTATCATTATATGCTCATTACGATTACATTCAATGTTAACCTGATTAACATAGCATGAGCGTTGATACCTATGCCCAAGGAAAACCGAACCGCACGCCTTACCCTGCTGATTGACCCGGAAAAGAAAAAGGTCTTTGAAGCCCTGTGCAAAGAGGAAGATGTAACGCCGTCCCAGAAGGTCCGGCAGTTTATCCGGGAATATGTGGAAGCCCGGCTGGGCCCGGACTGGCGCGAAGACTCCCGCCAGAAAACCGACTGAGCGGCGAAGCGTATAAGCTCCTATGAAACCTTTATTCGCCAGCCTCCTGTTAACACTCGCCACCGTCACCGTCACCGGGTGCGCCGCTGTGCCGGCGAACAACATCCCGGCACGGCCCAGCAGCCAGTACGATGCGGTGGTTTTGGCAGCGAAGACCGGCGCTCCGGTTACCGTCCAGGAACTGGCCCGCCAGTTGGCCGACACCGATATCGTAGTGATCGGCGAGTACCACGGCCACCACGCTTCCCACCTGCTCCAGGCCCGGCTGCAACAAGCCCTGTACCGGCAAAACCCCGCCCAGATCCTGAGCATGGAACAGTTCAACCTGGACCACCAGACTGCCGTGGATGCCTACCTGGCCGGCACAACCGGCGAAACCGAAATGCTGGAAGACGCCAACGCCTGGGACAACTACAAGGCCTCCTACCGGCCGCTGGTGGAATTTGCACGCCAGCATCAGTTACCGGTGATCGCCGCCAACGCACCGGCGGACACCGTTCGCTGTGTCGGCCGCGAGGGTAAGGCTTACCTGGACAGACTGCCGGAAGCGCAGCGCTCAGCCCTGCCGCAGCAGGCCTTCCTGGACACCCCGGAATATCGGGACAAGTTCATAGACGCCATCAGCGGCAGCCATGGTACGGAACAGGCTGAACTCTCCGGGCGCATGCTCAACACCTACCAGGCCCAACTGCTCCGGGATAACACCATGGCGCACCGGATGGTGGAAGCGCTCCGCAACCGGCCCGAGCATCAACTGGTGCATACCACCGGCACCTTCCACAGCGAGCAGCGCCTTGGTACCGTGGCGGTGCTGGAACAACGTGCACCGGAACTGGATATCACGGTAATCTCGCCTGTCGAATGGCCGGCCAACGAAGCAGACATGCCGCTGGCAAAGCACCGCCACAAAGGCGACTATCTGTACTTTATCCAGCCCATGCCCCGGGAATTCCGAGACCCGGAACGGGAGCGAGAGGCCATGCAGGCCCGGTTCGGCCAGCGCACCACGACCAGCTGTGACTAATCACAAGGAGTAAGCATGAAAGTTGTCTCTGCCCTGATCATCGGCCTGTGTGCCATTTTTGCCGCGTCTCTGCTCAGCGAAGGACTGATGGGGCTGCGCACGGCCGACCGCTACGTGACGGTCAAGGGCGTGGCCGAACGGGAGGTGCAGGCAGACCTTGCCTTGTGGCCAATCCGTTTTGTCGCCACCGGCAGCACGCTGGATGAAGCCCAGAACAAAACCCGCAGCAGTCGCGAAGCCATCATGGCCTTTCTGAAACTGCAGGCGATTGAGGAGTCGTCGGTTGAACTGCAGCGGCTGGATGTTACCGATACCCGCGCCAATCCATACTCCGGCAACAACAACGAGCAGCAGTACATCATCAACCAGACCCTGATGGTGCGCAGCACCGACATAGACCGTATCCGCCAGGCGGCACAGAACGTGAGCGAACTGGTGGATTCCGGTGTGGTGCTGTCGTCGGACTACGGCCCCGGCGGCCCCACCTATTTGTTCAGTGGCCTGAACGATATCAAGCCGCAAATGATCGCCGAAGCCACCGTTGCCGCCCGGGAATCCGCCCAGCAATTTGCCCGGGATGCCGATGCGGAGCTCGGCGGCTTGCGACGGGCCAATCAGGGGATTTTCCAGATCCTCGCCCGGGACCAGGCCCCGGGGGTTTCGGAACAACAGCAGCCGTTAAAAACCGTGCGTGTAGTCTCTACCTTCGACTACTACCTGGAGTAACCGGGTTACTGGGTGGCCACCATTTCGTCGGTAACCTGGTAATCCCCGGCCAGCCAACGCAGAATTTCGTGGGCAGCCGGGTGATCAAAGACATCGTAGGTGTGGATCAGCGCCTGCTTTTTCTCATCGCTGATGCGCCCCAAGCCGGTGTCCTGCAGCACCAGCAAGTCTTTGTGCAGCTGCTCCGCCAGCTCCAGCCCCAACATCTCCCTTGCCGCGTGCAAAAACGCCTGGCCATACTGGTAATCCGGCCCCTGGCGATAAGATTCCGCCAGCGTGATAGCCGGAATACTGGTGAGCACCGGTTGCAACGCCGGGTTGATGGCGTGGCCTGAAAGATAGGCGGCGTTGCCCGCAGGGCGGCCGGTAAATCCGCGCAGGTGCAGGTGCCGGGACATGCGGTCGCCGTCGTTTACCGGATAGTTGTCCCAGAGCAGCGGCTTGCGGCCCAGCAACTTGCTGATACGTTTGAGGTGGCCCGGTGAAATCTCCCGGGAGCAGACTTCCTCCCCGGTCCAGAAAATCCGCACATCGCGGTCCAGCTCCGCACCCAGGGTTTCCAGATAATCCGCCGGCCGCTGGCCGAACACACGGTCCAGCACCGGGTCATCGGAATAGTAGGTTGGGCACACGCTGATTTTTGCAGCCGCGGTATGTTCCTGCACCCATTTGATAATGCCGGCCTGGGTTCGGGCCAGTTCCGGGGTGTCCGGGTGCATATCGTCGAACAGGATGGCCAGCTCCTGAATACCCAGGCGATCCAGCATTTTCAGCTTTTTCGCCAGGGCATCCCGGGCGATGTCATCGAAGTTGTTGAAAACCTCGAACGGGCTCAGCCCCACGCCGAAACGCACCCCTTCGCGCCGGCAGAATCCGGCAAAATCCGCCAACGCCTCGGCCTGTTCCGGCGGATGCGGCTCCTGCCAGCGCCGGCGCAAGTACGGATCAGCCTTGGGCGCGTACAGGTAGAAACCATAGCCATGGGTGGTCAGGGCATTAACCAGCTGGCGCCGCTCGCCCCAGCTCCACACCGGGCCATAAAATCCTTCGATAATACCCAGCTCTACCGTCATCTCACTCGCTCCCTGACCAAGGTTTCCTATCATCATATACCCTACCCGGGCACAGGTCAGGCCCCGCAAATGAACAGACCGTCAGCGCACGGAAATCGAATGGTATAGCAAGCCCGTAGGCGGCAGGTCCGCACAGGACTAAACTGACCACTTGCCCTGACGACAACCGGAACCGCAATGCAAAACGCCCAAGCCCGCCTGACCGCCCTGGACTCACTGCGAGGTATCGCCGCCCTCGGCGTGGTGCTGTTCCATTACCTGCCGTATTACGACAAGCTCTACGGCCACACCTTCACCAGCCCCTCGCTTCTGGAGTTCGGGCGTTACGGCGTGCATCTGTTCTTTATCCTCAGCGGGTTTGTCATTTTCATGACTCTGGAGCGCACCCGAAGCCCGGGCCAGTTTGGCCTGGCCCGGGCCTTTCGCCTGCTGCCGGCACTCTGGGCGGGAATCGTTCTTACTTGGCTGACAGTGCAAGTAATGGGGCCGGACGATCGCGTGGTGAGCCTGGGCTCGGCCCTGCTCAACACCACCCTGCTGCACGAATATCTGGGCCACCCCCATGTAGACGGCGCCTACTGGAGCCTGGTGATCGAAGCGACCTTCTATGTCTGGATTGCCCTGCTGTTTTACGGGCTCGGAGGCTGGCAGCGCTTACGGCCCATGCTCTGGCTTTGGACATTCATCAGCTATGCCGCCGTGATCTGGTGGAAAGCCATTCCGGACAGTCTTGAATTTCTGGTCAAGGACCTGCTGTTTACCCGCTACGCACCGCTGTTCATCAGCGGTATGCTGATTTACCGGTGGTATCGCCATGGCCGGCCAGGCGGTGCTGACACCGCCTTGCTGGCACTCACCATTGGCCACTGCCTGGTCGCCTACAAAGCCCCATACAACCTGTTTGTGCTTGGCTGTTACGGCGTGTTTATCCTGGCCGTTGCCAGCCGCCTCAATGTCCTTACACGCCCGGCGCTACTGTGGCTTGGCAGCATCTCTTACACGCTTTACCTGGTTCATCAGAATATCGGCTACGGCATCATAAGCGCCGCATACAAAGCCGGCCTGCCCGGCCCGCTGGGCGTGTTGATCGCCCTGGCTGTTGCCATCAGCCTGGCTGCGGCTTTGCACCATGGTGTTGAAAAGCCGGCGTTACGATGGTTTCGAAGGCGCATCAAACAACGTAGTGCGCCAGCGCAGCCACTCCCAGGGCCAGCACCAGTGCCGGCAACGACCACAGGTGAAACTCCCACCATAACCCCTCAACCCGGGCCAGGCGCAAGGCAATAAGGTTGGCCAGCGAACCGATCGCCAACCCGAATCCGCCCACCGACACACCCCAGGCAAGGGCTTGCCAGTCGTCAGCAAAGGATGCCAGCAAAATGGTGGCCGGCACATTGGAGATGAACTGCGACACCACCACCGATGCCGTCATCACACCGCCGGGCAGTGCCAGCAGCCAGGCCACCAGCACATCCGTCTGAGGCAGTCCGGCCAGTAGCCCGAGATCCACAAACATCAGCATAAATACCAGCAGGAGCAGCCAGTCCACCCCGCGCAGAACCGCCCGGAACAGCAGGCCATACAGCAGCATAATAGCCAGCGCAGCCACAACCACAGCACCCAGCTCCGCCGCCACAATAAAACCCGGATACAACAGGCAAGACACCCACAACAGCCTGCGGTTGACCGGCCTTTGCGCCGGCCGGACAACAACCGGCCGGGCCGGAAACGCCAGCACCGTAGCTAGGAGCAAGACCAGCGTCAACAGCCCCACCAGGGGCAGCATGGCCGCCATAAACTCACCAAACCCGATGCCCCGGGTCTGCCAGAGGAAGAGGTTCTGGGGATTACCGATAGGCGTCAGAGCCGACCCGACATTCACGGCCAGGGCCTGGAAAATCACCAGCCGGCCCAGCGGAACCGGCACCACCGCAGCCAGCGCAACGGTCAGGGGCACCACGATAAACAGGGCCACATCGTTGGTCACTACCGCAGCCAACAGCCAGGAAAAGACGACCAGCGCCAGTGCCAATGAGCGCTCCGTGCGAAACCGGCCCATCAGCCACACACCGCACCGGGCCAGGGCGCCACTGTCTTCCAGACCGCGGCTCAGCACCAGAAAGCCGGTGAGCGCCGTCAGGGTTTGCCAGTGCACCAGCCCGGCCAGCTCGCTCAAAGAGGGGGATGCCGCCCACAGCAAGGGCACCAGCCCAACTACCAGGGCAAGCAGCAGGTAATCCTCGGTCAGCCGGGACAGGAAGAAACGGAAGGGATTGCTACGACTCATCAGGCTTATGATCCCGATCAACAGGCAAAGGGCATGGCAGGCACAGAATATTGTCTAGACTTACAGACAAACCGACATTTCAACAGCCATTCTGACCGGAGATATGCCGTATGGAAATCAAAACCTTCGCAGACCTGATCGACTGGACCCGGCAACTGCACGCCCACCTTGCCCGCTGCCTGCACGAATCGGCCGGCCAGCATAAAGACGAGCGGGCCAGCGCCCTGCTGGATTATGTCAGCACCCACGAGGCGCTTCTCGAAAAAGCGGTAGCCGAGTACGAAAAGCAGGCCGATCCGAAGGCCATGCAAACACGGCTCTATGACTACGGCGTGCATAAGCCCATTGAGAAAAACCGCACCTGCAAAACGGACTATTCTGAACTGGACTTTGACGGCATTGCCCGGGAAATCTTTGATTTCCATGACCAGGTGATGTCGCTGTACGACACGTTGATTGGCAAGGCAGAAATTCCCGAAGCCAAAAGCCTGCTGGAGGACCTGAAGTCACTGGAGGAACACGAAGCCATGCGCCTGGCCAGCCAGATCGGCCGGATGAACGATTTGTGAAAACCGTTCGTATAGCTCGGAGGCCTTAGACATATGTCTTAATTCGAGCAGCTGCATATCACAACCATTGTGTTTGTGAACTAGACTGCAAGGACAAGCCGGTCACCCAAAAAGCGGCTGGCTCTGAGCCAAAGACAATTACAACAACATCAGAGGTTAGAAGAGCAATGAAGATCCGTTCTGTTCTATCCGCGGCTGTACTGGCTGTGGCAACGACATTTGCCGCCACACAGGCGCTGGCACAAGACAAATTCACCCTGAAACTGGCTGAAACCTGGGGCCCCAACTTTCCCATTTTTGGTGACACCACCAAGCGTTTTGCCGAAACCGTCGAGAAAATGTCTGACGGCCGGCTGACCATCCGCATCGACTCCGCCAACAAGCACAAAGCGCCACTGGGCGTGTTCGATATGGTCAAGGCAGGTCAGTACGACATGGGCCACTCTGCCTCCTACTACTGGAAAGGCAAGGTTCCGGAAACCCTCTTCTTCACCAGCATGCCGTTCGGCATGAACGCCATGGAACAGTACGCCTGGTTCTACCACGGCGGCGGCATGGAGCTGATGCAGGAAGTGTATGAGCCCCACAACATGCTGTCGTTCCCCGGCGGCAACACCGGTGTGCAGATGGGCGGCTGGTTCCGCAAGGAAATCAAGTCGCTCGAAGACCTGCAAGGCCTGAAAATGCGCATCCCGGGCTTTGCCGGTGAAGTCTTCGCTGAAGTGGGTGTTAACCCCACCAACATCGCACCGGGCGAGCTGTATACAGCCCTTGAGCGCAACACCATTGATGCCGTTGAGTGGGTAGGTCCGGCCCTGGATCTGCGCCTTGGCTTCCAGCAGATTGCCGATTACTACTACACCGGTTGGCACGAGCCCGCCACCGAGCTGCAGTTCCTGGTCAACAAGCGCGTTTGGGAACGCCTGCCGGCAGACCTGCAGGAAATCATGCGGGTAGCCATGCGCGCCGCCTCCTACGACATGCTGGTACATTCCCAGCATGAAAACGCCAAGGCCTGGGCCAACATCAAGCAAGACTACCCGAACGTACAGATCAAACAGTTCCCGGAAGACATCTTCCAGGCCATGTACGATGCCAACAAAAAACTGCTGACCGAAGCGGCGGAAGACAGTGCAATCGCCAAGAAGATCATTGACTCCCAGCTGAGCTACCAGGAGCAAAGCCGGGCTTACACGGATATTTCCGAAAGGGCCTATCTCAACACCATGGCGGAAGTCGAGTAAACTGGGCGCCATGCAGCAACAGAGCCGGGATCGCTCTTGGAGAGGTCCCGGCTTTTTGCTTTCTAATCAGAACAGGAAATCCGCTCTGCGGAGGACGATGAACAGATGCGCTGGATAATAAAACTGGACGAGGGCCTGGCTTGGGTCTCGAAAGTGTGCGGCTGGGTGGCGTGCATTGCCATGATCCTGATGGCCGTCAACGTGTTCTACGATGTGCTCACAAGGTATGTGTTTAACGACGTATCCATCGCCATGCAGGAAATGGAATGGCACCTGTATTCGGTGGTGTTCCTGCTGGGCATTCCCTATGCCCTGCGCACAGACAGCCACGTTCGGGTAGACGTGTTCTACACCAACTGGAGCCAGAAGCGTAAAGCCTGGGTGAACCTGGTTGGCGCCCTGATTTTTGTAATCCCCTTCGCCTACCTGATCGGCTTCTACGGTTACAGCTTTGCCCAGGACGCCTACCAGATGGGTGAAGGCAGCGGCGACCCCGGCGGCCTGCCGCACCGCTGGATTATCAAGGCCGTGATTCCTTTCTCTGCCGTGTTTATGGCGACCGCCGGCCTGAACATGGCCACCTACGCCCTGAGGGTGATGGCAGGTGATAAAGAATACGAAGGCGAGCACAGTGCGGGAGGTCTGGCATGATCGGCATGATTATGTTCGGCGTGGCACTGGTCATGCTGATGCTGGGTTTCCCGGTGGCTTTCACCTTCGGTGGCGTGGCGCTGTTCTTTGCTATCTTCGCTGAAGGCATGGACCTGTTCGCGTTCATGCCCTACCGCATCATGAGTGTGATGCAGAACACCGTTTTGATGGCCGTGCCGCTGTTTATCTTCATGGGCGTGGTGCTGCAGCGCACCAGGCTGGCCGAGCAGCTGCTCACGTCCATGGGCCGGCTGTTTGGCGGCCTGCCGGGCGGCCTGGCTATCTCCACCATCCTGGTGGGAGCACTGCTGGCTGCGTCCACCGGTGTGGTCGGCGCCAGTGTGGTAGCCATGGGCCTGATCTCCCTGCCGGTGATGCTGGCCCATAACTACGACAAGCGCCTGGCCACCGGTACTATCTGTGCGTCTGGCACCCTGGGCCAGATTGTGCCGCCGTCCATTATCCTGATCATTCTGGGGGATGTTCTGGGCCTGCCGGTGGGCGACCTGTTCAAGGCCGCAGTGATGCCCGGCATCGTTCTGATCGGCTTGTACATTGTCTATATCCTGGTGATCACCCGCCTCAAGCCCCAGACAGCGCCGGCCATGCCGCCGGATGACAGCATCAGCCGCGGCAAGGAAATACGCGATGCGTTGCTCGCGATTATCCCGCCGCTGGCACTGATTGTGGTGGTGCTTGGTTCGATCTTTACCGGCATTGCCACCCCCACCGAATCGTCCGCACTGGGTGGTGTGGGTGCGGTGGTCCTGGCCATCATCTATCGCCAGTTCTCGTTCAAGATGGTGTGGGATGCGGCCAAGGATACCGTCAGCGTAACCGCCATGGTGTTCGCCATCCTGATCGGTGCCACCGCCTTCTCCATGGTGTTCAGCTACACCGGCGGCGACTACCTGCTGGAAGAGTGGCTGCTGATGCTGCCGGGCGAGCAGTGGGGCTTCATCATTCTGGCCATGCTGGTCATCCTGATTCTCGGCTTCTTCATCGACTTCGTGGAGATTTCGTTTATCATCGTGCCGATCCTGGCGCCGGTGGCCGAAGCCCTGGGCATCAACATGCTCTGGTTCGCCATCCTGGTGGCCATGAACCTGCAAACCAGCTTCCTGACGCCACCGTTCGGGTTCGCCCTGTTCTACCTGAAAGGGGTGGCACCACCGAACGTCAAAACCACCGATATCTACAAGGGCATACTGCCGTTCATCCTGCTCCAGATCCTGGTGCTGGCGATGATCATCATATTCCCTGAATGGTTTGGCATGAGTGCTACCTACTAAGACTTGTACCTTCCGGGATCGGGCACCCGCCCGATCCCGCTTTTCGCACCGGTTTGCCCTCCGTTTTCGCCAATACCTGACAAATCCTGATTATTTTCTATACTGAATCAGAAACGCGACTCTCAGCCTGATTTCGGGACCGCACAGGAGTACAGAGAACAAAGGGAGAGCCTGCCGTGACACAGAACACCGCCCGCAAACCGGAATATAGCGGAAGCGACCCAAGAGCCCAGGGCCATGTGCTGACCCTGCCCCTGGAGAACAGCCAGACCGACCGGGAACCCCACAGCTACGAGCGCTGGCTGGTGGCCAAGCTGATGCGTATGGCCGGTTCGCCACCGGTGCGCTTCCGCCTGTGGAACGGCGAGACCATCGAACCGGAGCAGCAACCCGCCCGGTTCACCCTGAGCCTGGCCGACCCCAAAGCCCTGTATTCACTGGTGGCCAATCCCAACCTGGCGTTCGGAGACCTGTACAGCGCCGGCCGGCTGGAAGTAGACGGCGACCTGCCGGATCTTATAGAGGCCATGTACCGGGCGGTTCATGCGGCCCGGCAGAAGTGGCCGAAATGGCTGGATGCACTTTGGCGCAACCACAACCCCCGGCCTACCGGGATTTCCGAAGCCAGGGAAAACATCCACCACCACTACGACCTGGGCAACGAGTTCTACCAGCTGTGGCTGGATAGTGCGGAAATGCAGTACACCTGCGCCTATTACGAGCAGGCAGACAAGACCCTGGAACAGGCCCAACTGGCCAAGCTGGAACATGTGTGCCGCAAACTGCGCCTGAAACCGGGCATGACCGTGGTGGAAGCCGGTTGCGGCTGGGGCGGCCTGGCCCGTTATATGGCTCGCAACTACGGGGTAACCGTGCATGCCTACAACATTTCCCGGGAGCAGCTGGCCTATGCCCGGGCCGAAGCAGAGCGGCAGGGCCTGGATAACCTGGTCACCTATGTGGAAGACGACTACCGCAACATTGAAGGCCAGTACGATGCGTTCGTCTCCATCGGCATGCTGGAGCATGTGGGCAAGGACAACTACCCCGCCCTGTCGGAACTGATCAAACACTCCCTCAAACCCGATGGCATCGCCCTGCTGCACAGTATCGGGCGCAACCGGCCGATGCTGATGAACGCCTGGATCGAGAAACGGATTTTCCCCGGCGCCTACCCGCCCAGCATTGGCGAGTTTATGGAACTCTGCGAACACGGCGATTTCTCGGTGCTGGATGTGGAAAACCTGCGCCTGCACTACGCCCAGACCCTGAGCCACTGGATGGACAATTTCACCGCCAACCAGGACAAGGTAACGGAGATGTACGACGAGCACTTTACCCGGGCATGGCGGCTGTACCTGGCCGGCTCCATTGCCGCCTTCCGGGCCGGCTCATTGCAGCTGTTCCAGGTGGTCTTCACCCACGGCGATAACAATCAGCTGCCCCGGAGCCGGCAGGATCTTTATACCTTCCCAGCCACACCGGAGGGCATTTGATGGATTACTACGATGTGATCATTGTCGGTGCCGGCCCCGCCGGCTCTACCCTGGCCCGGGCGCTGGAGGGCGCGGGCAAGCAGGTGCTGATTATCGACAAGGCCGAATTCCCCCGGGATAAAACCTGCGCAGGCTGGGTAACCCCCGCGGTACTGGCAAGCCTGGATATTGATGCCAACGAGTATGGCAATGGCCGCACCCTGCAACCCATTCGCCGCTTCCGCATCGGCATGATGGGCCAGGACGCGGTGGAGAACAACCACGGTGAAGTGGTCAGTTACGGCATCCGCCGCTGCGAGCTTGATGACTACCTGCTTGGCCGGGTGTCCTGCACCAAACAGCTGGGTACGCCGGTAAAATCCATTACCCGTGACAACGGCAACTGGGTGATAAACGAACAATGGCAGGCGCCGTTACTGGTGGGCGCCGGCGGTCACTTCTGCCCGGTAGCCCGGCAGCTGGGCAACGGCCCCGGCAAGCATGAAACCGTGGTTGCAGCCAAGGAAGTAGAGTTCGAGATGACTCCGGAACAGGCCCGCTCTTGCGAAGCCCGGGGCGATACCCCCGAACTCTGGTTCTGCCGCGATCTCAAGGGCTATGCCTGGGTGTTCCGAAAAGGCAGCTACCTGAACATTGGCCTGGGCCGGGAAGACAACCACCGGCTGACGGATCACCTGGAAGCCTTTGTAGAAGATATGAAACAGGCCGGCCGCATTCCCGCCGACCTGCCCGGCCGGTTCAAGGGTCACGCCTATCTGCTGTATGCCCATGCCAACCGGCCGCTGGTGGATGACGGCGTGCTGCTGATTGGCGATGCGGCCGGTCTGGCCTATACCCAGAGTGGCGAGGGCATTCGGCCGGCCATCGAATCGGCACTGATGGCTGCGAAAGTGATACAGGAAGCCCCGGACTATTCTGCGATTTCCCTGCAGTCCTACGGCGAACAAATTGCCACCCGCTTTGGCAATCGCGCCTCCGAACAGGAGTATGGCTTTGACCTGCCTGAATGGCTCAAGCAACCCATTGCCAGCACCCTGATGCGCTCGCACTGGTTTACCCGGAAGGTAGTGACAGAGAAGTGGTTTTTACACCAGCAGGTGCCGCCGCTGGATGTGGCGGTGTGAGATGCACAAAGGCCGGGCATTGCTGCCCGGCCTTTGTTTTTTCGTGCGCCAACCACGGGTGTTATCCACAGAGACTGCAATGTATTCCGGCTCGAAATCCTGGGCGGCAGAGGCACCCGGGCCAAAGATACGGATACCGGCTTCACGCAGGGCCTGCTCGCGGCCGTTGAAGGCGCGGAAGCCGGCGGTTTTCACTGTCGCTTTGTCCACACCGTTAGCCAGGTCGATCACGCTTACGGAACCTTCGGGGTCTCGGGTGTAGTCACCGTTCGGTTCGCCTTCGTTGGCAACCAGCACTTTTTGGCCATCGCGGGTGAAAGTCACCATGTCTGGCAAGGCGCCCACGGTCACTTCACCGGCCTTGGACAGATCAGATGCGTTGTAGAACACCACCTTGCCGTTGTCCTGCTTCACCTCGGCTTCGATGGCGACGGCGACCAGGTCACCATACACCGCCACACTGTTGGCGGAGGCGCCTTCGCGGCTGGCGTCGATGGTGTTAACCAGCACCGGTGCAGACGGGTTACGAATATCCAGTACGTCCACGGTGGCCGCATTGGCATTCACTACAAACAGACGCTGGTTGGCAGCATCATGAGCGACGATTTCGGCGGCGCTTTCGTCGAACACATTGCCCGGGGCCTTGTAGCTTCCCAGTACATTGAGTTCGATCAGGCCCGGTAAGGAAGCCTTGGGCTGGGTGTCAGAACCGCTGCCGGTAGCGCAGGCAGCAAGGCCAACGGTGGTGGCCACAATGGCGGAGGTCAGAAGGGTTCGCTGGAACATCATGTTTACCTCGGGTTGTGTCGTCGGTGTGTAAATGACGACCCACGCTATGGCAAACAGATGACAAAACCGCGTCAGAAAAAGACAAGTCGATGACGCACATACAAAAAAAATGGCGGCTCCGGGGAGCCGCCATTTCAGGTTACCGCTCTGCCTGGCTTACTGGCCCAGGTAGCTCCGGTACATCCACACGTCTTTCTCCTGCCCGGAGATGTAATCGCTCATCAGGGCAGAGGTGCCTTCATCACCGGCTTCACCAGCCAGCTCCAGCAGTTCGCGCTGCTTGGCAATCAGCTTGCCGAAGCTTTCAACAATGTTCTCAACCGCTTCTTTGCCGTTGGATACGTCTTTGCGCTCCGGCACTTCGGCGGTTTCGATGTAGGTGCTGAACGCGTGAGCCGGGCGGTGGCCCAGGGTCAGTACACGCTCGGCAATTTCATCCACTTTCAGCAGAAGGTCGTTGTACAGCTCTTCGAATTTCTCGTGCAGCAGGAAGAAGTTCTCACCCTTGATGTTCCAGTGGTAACCACGCACGTTCATGTAAAAGATCTGGTAGTTGGCCAGCAGATCATTCAGTGAGCCAGCCAGTGCGGCGGTTTTTTCGGTATCCAGACCAATAAAGTTCTTACCCATGTGAACCTCCTGATTCGTCGTCGGGTTGTCTCTGGTTACTACTCTAAGTCAGTTCCGGGCCCTGAGCCCAGCTCCATTGCTTAATGTCATTAATAGTAAAAGCTTATTCGATAGCCTGAAATCTTATAGCTCGAACCTATTACAGGATATCGCACAATCTATTTGGAAATAATTCTCGTTTGGTCTTAAATTGACTCATAGACCTGATAAACGCGGAGTTGATCATGAGTACGCTGAAACTGTTTGTTCACAATCACAGCTCGAAGGGCGACCAGTCGTTTCTGAAAACGATCACCTTCGCGATTACCCACTTTACTGTGGCGTTCACGGTGGCGTATCTGCTGACCGGTGACATCCTGATCGGTAGCCTGATTGCCATGGTGGAACCAGCCATCAACACCGTGGCCTACTTCTTCCATGAGAAGATATGGGCGCGGCACCAGCAAAATGCAAGGGACGCTGCCGCCACACCGGTAAGCTTGCAACATCACACGGCATAGTGAACTGACACAGATCAGCTCCGCCAGCGGCCTGGGTTAAACACCCGGGCCGCAGTCCATGCAGCCTTCCGCGGGCTCCGGGCCCAGTTTCAGGTTTCTGTTCAGATCTTTCAGGGCTGATCGCAAGCCCTCTTCAATCACCGGATGGTAGAACGGCATTTCCAGCATGTCGCTCACGGTCATACGCTTCTGGGCGCACCACGCCAGCAGGTGGGCAATATGCTCGGCCGCAGGGCCGAACATTTCCGCGCCCATGAACAATCCGCTGCCATGTTCGCCATACACCCGCAGCAGGCCCCGGTTCTTGCCGATCACCTTGCTGCGTCCCTGGTTCTCGAAACTTACTTCTCCGACGGCAAAGCAGCCCCGGCACTTTTCATCCACCTGGTGAATGGTCAGGCCCACCGAGGCAATCTGCGGATCGCTGAACACCACGGCCAGCGGGGTTTTGCGCAATCCGGTCTGTACCTCCGGATATGCCGCTGCGTTGTCTCCGGCGATGCGGCCTTCATCTGCGGCCTCATGCAGCAACGGCCGGTGGTTATTCACATCCCCGACGATAAAAATATGGCTGTCGCCGCAGCGCAGGGTGTAAGGGTCAAACTCCGGCATGCCCCGGTCGTCCAGCTCGATGCCGGCGTTCTGGATGTCCAGGTTATCGATATTCGGCCGGCGCCCGGTGGCCGCCAGAAGATAGTCGAAGGTTTCCTGGTGCTCTTTGCCGTCTTCCAGCCAGGTAATCTGCACACCACCGTCTGTACGCTCTACCCGGCGGGTTTCGGTTTTCGGACTGAAGGCAAACTCTTCGCTGAAGGTTTTCAGTGCGTAGTCACGGATTTTCTCATCCCGCAGCCCGCCGATGCCGCCGCTGACGCCGAACAGGTGCACCTTCACCCCCAGCCGGCTTAATGCCTGCCCCAGCTCCAGGCCGATGACCCCGGGGCCGAAGACCGCGACAGAGCCTGGAAGGTCCTGCCAGTCGAAGATGTCGTCGTTCACAATCAGCCGGTCCCGGGCTTCCTTGAAGATACCCGGTATGTTGGGGCGGGAGCCGGTGGCGATGATGATGCGATCGGCACGGACTTCGGTATGGTCGCCGACTTCCAGCCGGTGGGCATCCAGAAAGCGGGCATGGCCCATCAGGCGATGTTCTTCCGGCAGTTTCTCCATGGAGCGGACCACTGGCGCCACAAACTTGTCCCGCTCGGCACGTACCCGCTGCATTACCAGCCGGCCATCAATGCGGACATCGCCAGCCAGCACACCGAAGTCGCCGGCGGATTTCAGGTCGTGGGCCCGCTCGGCGGCGGCAATCAGCAATTTGCTGGGCATGCAGCCCACCCGGGCACAGGTTGTGCCGTACTGCTCACCCTCAATCAGCACCACACGGTCGGTTTTCTTTGCCACCCGCTGGTAAGCCACCATGCCGGCCGTGCCGGCGCCGATGATCGCTACATCCACGTCACGCTTGTTCATCTGGCCTCCTCTGAAAACCGGAAATTCCCGTCTTTTCTGCAGGTGAAGTTATAAGTATAGAAAGCTTACGGAATCCTGACAGGTGAAACCGGAAAAAAATCCTTCTATGCTTGCCGGCAATCACCTTCACAGGTTTACGACCATAACGCTCAACAGGTCACTACGTTAACAGGAGCAAACAGGTGCAGAATTACTGGCTGGAATTTCTTACGGTGGCCCTGGTGCACCTGTTGGCGGTAGCGAGCCCCGGGCCGGACTTTGCGGTGATGCTGCGCCAGGCCCTGACCCAGAACCGGCGCAACGCGTTGCTGTCGGCTGCGGGTATCGGGCTGGGCATTCTGCTGCACGTGGGCTATTCGCTGCTGGGTATCGGACTGATCATCCAGCAATCGGTGATGCTGTTCACCGTGTTGAAAGTGGTTGGCGCGGTTTATCTGCTGTACATCGCCTGGCACTGTCTGCGGGCCAGGCCGGGTGGAGTGCATGTGGATGCGGCTAAAAAGACCGAACAGACAGGAATGGCAGCCTTCCGGCTCGGGTTTCTGACCAACGCCCTGAACCCCAAGGCGACGCTGTTTTTTGTGTCCCTGTTCTCGGTGGTGATCAACCCGGGCACACCCATTGTGCTGCAGGCAGGCTATGGCCTGTACATGGCGCTGGCCACGGGCCTGTGGTTTGCCATGGTGGCGGTGTTCTTTACCCACCCCCGTGTCCGCCGGGGTTTCAACCGGTTCGGACACTGGCTTGATCGGGCCATGGGGGGCATCCTGGTGCTGCTGGCCGGGCAGCTGTTGCTGTCTACAGTGAGCGGATCAGAGCCTCCGTCTGTTCCCAGCCCAGGCACGGATCGGTAATCGAGCAGCCGTAGACCAGCTCTTTGCCGTCATCCTGGCGGCCGAATTCCAGGAAGCTCTCCAGCATCAGGCCCTTGATGTGCCGGTTGCCGTTACGCTTCTGGGCCAGCACATCCCGGGCGATATCCACTTGCCGCTCGGCCTGCTTGCAGGCGTTGTCGTGGCTGCAGTCCACCATCACGGCCGTTGATACGCCGGCTTTTTCCAGCTCTGCCACTGCCTTGGCGATGCTCAGCTCATCGTAGTTGGTCACGCCCCGGCCGCCGCGCAGCACCAGGTGGGTGTCTGGATTGCCAACGGTGGAAATCATCACCGGCGCGCCACTGTGGGAAATGCCCATGTGGTGGTGAGGGTGCGAGGCAGACTTCATGGCATGGCTGGCTACGGTAATACCGCCGTCGGTGCCATTTTTGAACCCGGTGGGCATAGGCAGGCCGCTGACCATTTCCCGGTGAATCTGGGATTCGGTGGTGCGGGCGCCGATGGCAGTCCAGCTCACCAGGTCCCCCAGATAATCCATCATGAACGGGCTCAGGGCTTCGGTGGCCAACGGTAGGCCAAGCTCGGATAACGCCAGCAACAACTTGCGGGAACGCTCCAGGCCCTGCTTCAGGTCGCCCTGGCCGGTGCGTTCCGGATCGTACAGCAGACCTTTCCAGCCCACGGTGGTGCGGGGCTTTTCCAGGTAGGCGCGCATCACAATCAGGAACCGGTCACTGACGTCGTCTGACAGTGCTTTCAGGCGGGTGGCGTAGTCCAGGGCAGCCTGTTCGTCGTGAATGGAACACGGGCCCATCACGATCAAAGTGCGGTCGTCCTGACCCTGCAGCACGGCGCGGATCTGTTCACGGTAACCGGCGATGGCCCGAACCAGCTGCTCACCGGCAGGAAACTGCTGGCGCAACTCACCCGCGGTGGGCAATGTGGCTTCCTGTCGGTGCTGGCAGGCGCTTGCGATTTGCTCGCCCAGCGTTTCAGATTTCAGCGGCATGTTCATGTCTGTGTTCCCGTTTCCCTGTGTCAGAATCAAAAAAGCCCCGGCTGGGCTACCAGTCGGGGCTTTTTGAGTCCGGTGGCAGCCTGGGTTGCTTGCCGGGCTGCCTTCCTCGTTGTGTTCGGTCGATGAAGATCTTACGGGCGGCCCGGGCTCTGGCTAAAATAAAAGCCATAACCAAACCACCAAAAATACACAGCTGAACCTGCGGCCTTCAGTTTTTCACCGAAAGCTTTCAGAACGTTCAATTGACAGGCTGCGTGTAAGGTCTTCATGCTTTTCACTATATACCCGCGGTTTTCAGATTGGCAACCCGCAATCCGGATTATTTTCCGGCAGTTGTCGTTAACGTGGCTTCGGAGGCCCAGATGCACAATCCTTTCGCCCGGTTTTCCACTCTGGCCCTGCTGGCCGTTCTGATACTTGGCCTGGCGGCTCCGGCGGCGGCCCGGGCAGAACAGGAAACCCGCATTTACCAGCTGCAGAACCGCACCGCCGAAGACATGGCGCAGCAGGTACGCACCCTGTACCAGCAAGCTCCGGTGTCGGTAACGGCCCGTGGAACACAACTGGTTGTAAGGGGAGAGCCTGTGTTGCTGGATGAAATCGGCACCCTGGTCGGCTCGCTGGATGTACCTCCGGTACAGATGCGCATTACCGTGCGCTACCAGCAGAGTTCAGACAGCTCGGGTTCCGGTGCTGGTGTCAGCGTAAACCGCAACCGGGTATCCGCCGGAGTCGAGCAAAGCAGTGGTTCCAGCAACTCAAGCTCTCAACGCCACCTGGTGGTTCAGGACGGGCAATCGGCCCACATTACCTCCGGCAGCGTGCGCACCCTGCCCTTCGCCGTTCAGGGTGGCCGCAACCCGGCGGTGATCCTGGAACAAGTGGAAACCCGCAGCGGGTTTGTGGTCAGCCCCCAGTCGATTTCCGACCAGGCGGTAGAGCTGAATATTGTATCGTTCGAGGAAGACCCGGCAGCACTGTCCGGCTATGAAACCGAGGCGCTGGTGACCATCCGCCGGGTGGAGCCGGGGCAATGGGTGTCTCTGGGCGGGGTCAGCACATCAGAAAGCCGCCAGCAGGGCGGCCTGGTCTATCAGCGCAACAGCAGCCTGGCGGAACAGCTGGCCATTGATGTGAAAGTGGATATCCTGCCCTGATCAGGCGCCGCGTTTGCCGATCAGCAGGTCCCGGGCTTCGTTGAGCTTGGCGGCCAGGTAATCGTTACCACCGCGATCCGGATGCACCTTCTGCATCAGCTTGCGGTGGGCAGCCACCACCTCTTCACGGGTGCAACCCGGCGTCACCCCCAGAATATCGCAGGCTTCCCGCTCGGTCATGGCGCCGGCAACCGGTGCCCGCTGGTCACCCGTACCGGCCTGTCCGGCCGATTCCGGCCCGGATGAATCCCCCATGGCCTTACGGAACATCGGCGCGTACCGCATCAGCGCCGGCAGTTTTCTCAGCAGTGGAATCAGGGCCGCAATGCCGGCAGTGATCACGTGCACCCGGCCGGTCAGCACCATAAACAGCAACAGGGCACCGCCAGCTACCAGTACCACTTTCCAGATGGCCGCTTTCTGGCCTTCCGGCGACAGCGCACCCCATTTTTTCAGGATGACAAACACGGCGGCCGCCAGGGCCAGGCCGAGAATCAACTGCATTCCAAATCCTCACCCGCTTGTATCGTCACCGGAGCATAACAGATTACCGCGGAGATCAGATCCACCCCCGTCATTTAGACATAAGACGCAGCAGTACATATACTGCGTTTTTTCTGCAAACGGATGACAAACTCAAGTGCTTTTTGTAGCATCCTATTGGTTAACGCTGAGCTGACGCCCGAGTGAGCAGCAAGCGTCTGGTCGCTGTCATCTGATGCGCAAGGAAAGCTGTCAGCCTTCCCATCCCAGCGACGTTATCAGTCTCAAGAACTCTATTCCCAGGAACAGACCTATGCGCACCGCATCCCGTTTTGTCATCGTCATCATTTTCCTTGGTGTCGTCCTTGGCGGCATCTTCGGCTACAAGTTCATGCAGTTTGGCCAGATGAAGGAAATGCTGTCACAGCCGCAGCCGCCAGCGATCATTTCCGTGACCGAGGCAACCACCGAAAACTGGCAGCCGGCCATCAAGGCGGTGGGCAGCGTAGAAGCCATTAACGGTATTGAGGTGGCCAACGAGGTTCCGGGAGTGATTGAAAGCATCAGCTTTGAATCCGGCGACACCGTTAAACAGGGAGACGTCCTGGTTCGCCTGGATGCCGCTATCGACGAAGCCGCCCTGCGCACCCGCCGGGCCGAGGCTCAACTGGCGCAGCAGGAGTTCAAGCGGATTTCCGACCTGCTGCCGCGGCGCGCCGTGTCCCAGTCCCAGTACGACGAAGCCAAGGCCAACTACGATGCCGCCCGGGCACGGGTGAACGAGGCCGAGGCCCAGCTGAACAAGAAAGTGATCAAGGCCCCGTTTGACGGCAAGCTGGGTATCCGGATGGTGGATCAGGGCCAGTACATTGGCACCGGCACTCCGATCGTCGAGATCAACATGCTGCACCCCATTTATGTGGACTACACACTGTCCGAGAAATACCTGCCGGATGTCGACCAGGGCTATCCGGTGTCTGTCACTGTGGCCGCAGTGCCTGACCGCACCTTCGAGGGTGACGTCAGCGCCATTAACACCTCGGTGAACCCGGAAACCCGCACCGTGCGCATACGCGCCATCCTGAACAACGAAGACAACCTGCTGCGCCCGGGTATGTTTGCCACTGTCCAGACCGGCCAGCCCCGGGATAACGAAGTGGTCACCCTGCCCCGCGAGGCTATTTCCTACAACACTTACGGCAACTTCGTGTTCGTAGTGGAAGAAAACGATGAAGGCCAGCTGGTGGTCAGCCGCCGCAGTGTCACCACCGGCGAAGTCCGTGAGGGACGGGCCTCCGTAACGTCCGGCCTCGAATCCGGTGAAACCGTGGTTGCCAAGGGCCTGCTCAGGCTGCGGGCCGGCCAGCGGGTAGAAATCCAGGACGAATCCGGCCAGGAGGCGTCTGAGTAATGAAATTCACCGATATATTTGTCCACCGGCCAGTCCTGGCCACGGTGGTCAGCCTGCTGATCCTGCTGCTCGGTGCCCGGGCCGCCATGGAAATGGAAATCCGCCAGTACCCGAAGCTGGAAAGCACCACGGTGACGGTCACCACCGCCTACCCCGGTGCCAGTTCGGACCTGATCAAGGGCTTTATCACCACGCCGCTGCAACAGGCCATTGCCGAAGCCAGCGGCATTGATTACCTGACCTCCACCAGCTCCCAGAGCGTGTCCACCATCCAGGCCAAGATGGTGCTGAACTACGACGCCAACGATGCCCTGGCGGAAATCCAGGCCAAGGTGGCCAGCCAGCGCAACGTGCTGCCGGCAGAAGCCGAAGACCCGGTGATCACCTCCACCACCGGTGACGACACCGCACTGATGTACATCGCCTTCTACAGCACCGAGCTGGATGTACCACAGATTACCGATTACCTGACCCGTGTTGTTCAGCCCAAGCTGCAGGCACTGTCTGGCGTGGGTAAGGCCCAGCTGCTGGGCCGTACCTTCGCCTTGCGGGTATGGCTGGACCCTGAGCGACTGGCTGCGGTCGATATGACGCCGGTAGAGGTGGCCGCCAAGCTGCGCGCCAACAACTACCAGGCCGCTGTGGGCCAGACCCGGGGCAAGTACACCGAAGTAAGCCTGACAACCGATACCGACATCGCCGATCCTGATGCCTTCCGCAACCTGGTGGTGAAACAGTCCGGCGGCACCCTGATCCGCCTGCAGGACATCGCGCGGGTTGAGCTGGGCTCCCAGAGCTACGACCAACTGGCGCTGTACAAAGGCCAGCCGGCCACCTACGTGGCCATCGAAATGGCGCCCGGAGCCAACCCGCTGACGGTAGCCGGACTGGTGAAAGACGAACTGCCCGACATCGAAAGCCAGCTGCCCAGCGGCCTGAATGTACGCCTGGCCTACGATGCCTCGGACTTTATCGACGACTCCATCAACGAAGTTATCCGTACCCTGATCGAAGCCATGATCATCGTACTGGTGGTGGTGTTCCTGTGCCTGGGCTCAGTACGTGCCTCCGTGGTGCCGTCGGTTGCCGTGCCGCTGTCGCTGATTGGCGGCGCCTTCATCATGCTGATGTTCGGCTTTTCCCTGAACCTGCTGACCCTGCTGTCTATGGTGCTGGCCATCGGCCTGGTGGTGGATGACGCCATCATCATGGTGGAGAACGTGCACCGGCATATCGAGCAGGGCGAATCCCGGTTCGAGGCCGCCATTAACGGTGCCCGGGAGATGGCCACCCCAATCATCGCCATGACCACCACCCTGGTGGCGGTGTACGCCCCCATCGGCTTTATGGGTGGCCTGGTGGGCTCACTGTTTACCGAGTTTGCCTTCACCCTGGCCGGCACCGTGGTCATCTCCGGCATCGTGGCCTTGACCCTATCGCCCATGTTGTCCGGCAAGGTGCTCAAGCCACACGGCAACCCGGGCAAGTTCGAGCAACTGGTCGAGAAAACCTTCAACGGCCTGGCCAATGCCTATAAAGCAGCACTGACCTCTCTGATGCAGACCAAGTCGGTGGTGGTGTTCTTCGCCGTGGTGGTGCTGGGCTCCATTTACTTCATGGTGATGATGAGCCAGAACGAACTGGCCCCCACCGAAGACCAGGGCATCCTGTTCTATCAGGGCCTGGGGCCGGAAACGTCCACCCTGGACTACCTCTATGAGCACGGCCAGGAAGTGCAGGACCGCATGGCCACCGTGCCCGGCTACAACGAAGACTTCATGATCCTGGGTGTCACCAGCCCGAACGCCGTGTTTGGCGGCTTCAAGATGTCGCCCTGGAGCGAGCGGGAAATCAGCCAGTTCGAGGCCCAGCCGCTGCTGGATGCCGAGCTGAAGAATGTCACCGGCCTGCAAACCGCGGTGTTCCCGCGGCCGGCCCTGCCGGGTTCCGGCGGTGGCCTGCCGTTCCAGTTCGTGATCACCACCGGCGGCAGCTACGAGCAGCTGGACCAGGTGGCCGATGAACTGCTGGGCAAGGCCATGCAGAGCGGCAACTTCATGTTCCTGAAGAAATCCATCAACTTCGACAAACCGAGCACCCGCATTAATGTGGACCGTGACCGGGTGGCAGACCTGGGCCTGTCGATGCAGGATGTCGGCCAGTCGCTGGCCAGCATGCTCAGTGGCGGTTACATCAACCGCTTCAACATGGAAGGCCGCTCCTACCAGGTGATTCCGCAGGTGGACGACCAGTTCCGCGCCAGCCGTGAAGCACTGGATGACTACTACATCCGCGCCGGCAACGGCGAGCTGGTGCCGCTGTCCAGTGTGGTCAGCTTTACCGAGGAAGTGGAACCATCCAACCGCACCCAGTTCAACCAGCTGAACTCGCTCACGCTCGAAGGGGTAGTCATGCCTGGCGTGGCCGCCGGTACCGCCATGGAATTCATGGAGCAGACCGCAGGCGAAGTGTTCCCGCAGGGCTTCAGCTTTGACTACACCGGCGAATCACGGCAGCTGGCGAGCCAGGGTAGCGCCCTGGTGGTGACCTTCTTCCTGTCCTTGCTGGTGATCTACCTGGTGCTGGCGGCGCAGTTCGAAAGCTGGCGCGACCCGATCATCATCCTGGTCTCGGTGCCTATGTCGGTTGCCGGCGCCATGGCGTTCATCGTGCTGGGCTTCGCCAGTATGAACATCTACACCCAGGTGGGCCTGATCACCCTGATTGGTGTGGTGTCGAAGAACGGCATATTGATTGTGGAATTCGCCAACCAGCTGCAGAAAGAGCAAGGCCTGAACAAGGTAGAGGCGGTGATTGAGGCAGCAGCTATTCGCCTGCGGCCGATCATCATGACCTCACTGGCGCTGATCTTCGCCATGGTACCGCTGCTGATCGCCGTGGGCCCTGGCGCCGAAAGCCGGTTTGCCATCGGCCTGACCATCAGTGCCGGCCTGGGCATTGGCACCCTGTTCACCGTGTTCGTATTGCCGGCGTTCTACATCCTGCTGGCCCGTGACCACCACGGCTCCGCCGCTGATGAGTACGAAGATCAGGAAAGTGCCGGCGCCAGCAGCTCCTGAGCCTGCAAACGCCGGCGCCACTGAACCGTTTCGCTGGGCAGCTCTCCGAAGTGTTCCCGGTAGAGCGCCGCGAAACGGCCAAAGTGACTGAAGCCTTCATCACCGGCGTAGCGGGAAATGTGGGGCACTGCGCACTGGCAATCGACCAGCCGCCGGCGCACGCGAATCAGCCGGCAGCGCTGGTAATAGCGATAGGGTGTCATGCCGGTCTGCCGTTTCATCAGGTAGTAGAGGTTGCGCTCGCTCACCCCGGCGTGGCTGGATAACTCCTGCAGGTCAAACTGCCAGTCCGGCTCTGTCCGCATCTTGCTGATGGCTTTCAGCAACCGGCGGTCCGGCTCCGGCACGGCTTCGGTTACCTTGGTAACACCTGAACTTCCCGCCAGAATCTCTCTAACCTCCCGCAAGACGGTTTCTGCCGCCTGGCATCCCTGATGGTGGTCTTGCAGAAATCCGGCCTGGTACAGAAACCGCTGGATACTCAGGGTGATCGCCTCACTGGTTGCCGCGGCCAGCTGCACCGCCTGTGGCTGCTCGGCCGGCATCAACAGGAGCAGGCGGCTTTCGGCCGTCACCCGAAGACTGAAGGTTTGCCCCGGGAGGATTAGCTGAAATGGAAGCAGGGTATTGGCAGCCGCGCCATCAGAGAGAAGCTCACAGTGGCCCTGAACCGGAAACACCAGCAACACCGATTCCAGACGGCAGTGCTGCAGCTCCAGGCCCTGTCTCACCGACAAGGCTGCTACCAGGCCGCCGCCCACGCCCAGTGCCGACAGCGAGCCTACTTCCTCTTTTGGCCGGGACAAATCACAGGCCAGCCCTGAGCAGCCCAGCAAATCCTGCAGGGCAAGGGTCCACTCCCCACAGGCGGCACGGTTCAGGCGAAGGTAAGATTCCAGCTCAGGATTGGCGATAAAGTTCTGCATACCACTCGAACAGGCAAAAGGTGAGGCTGCTGTTTTAAGCAACAATCCCACAAATCCCTAGCCATATCTTGCAAAAACCCTATTACCCACATGGTTATTGGCAATTTCTTGATACCCATCAAACCCTGATATCACCAACATCACAATTCCCCGACACCACAGGATAAGGTAGGCTGGCTGCCAGCCATGCTTGTTCACACAGAACTCTACAGGACACACCCTTGACCCTCGGAACCCTCTTCTGGCTGTTTATTGCCGGCTTTGTTGTCTGGTACTGGTGGCAGGCCAAAGCCATCAAAGACTCGGTGCTGAAAGCGGCCCATCGCTACTGCAAAAGCATGGACGTACTGCTGCTGGACGATGCGGTGTACCTGCGGGGCCTCTGGTTCAAACGGGACCCACAAGGCAGCTTGCGGGTATGGCGCCGTTTTCTGTTCGACTTTGCCACCACCGGCGAAGAACGCTATACCGGCCGGGTAATCATGCTCGGCCGCAAAATTGTGCATATGGAACTGGATCCACACCGGTTTTGACCGAAAGACTGTTTACAATTCGTTACCTTAAAATCCCGAATCCAGGCCCTGCCCGACCGGCCTGAAACATAACTGTCATATTTATGTAGCATCCTTGCGCCAGCACAACTTCTTGTCCTGAATAGGTTTTCTGGTGATGTCTTATTCCATTTCTGCAGCCTTCAAGGCTGGCGCACTGGCGTTGTTGACCGCCCTGCCGTTGTCCTCTGCTCTGGCCCATAACCTGGAAATCCACGGCTCCAACACCGTGGGGGCGACCCTGGCACCCATGCTGGTGACCGGTTATCTGGAACAGATTGGTAACGGCTCCGTGCAAACGGGTGCAACCGGCGTAGAGAACGAAAAGATCCTGGGCGTGACCAGCGAAGGTGGTCCCCTGAGCGTGCTGGTGGCCGCCCATGGTTCCAGCACCGGTTTTCGCACCCTGGCTAGCGGCCAGGCCGGTATCTGGGCATCGTCCCGCCCGGTCAAACAGAGCGAGGCCGATCAGGTCAACGCACAGGCCGACCTGACCGCGCTGGAAAGTGAACATGTGATCGCCATCGACGGCCTGGCCATCCTGGTGCACCCGTCCAACCCCGTCAGCAGCCTGAGCATACAGACACTGGGGCAGATCTTTGCCGGCGAAATCCGCAACTGGTCAGAACTCGGCGGCCCGGACCACGCCATCAGTCTGTACGCCCGGGACGACCGTTCCGGCACCTGGGATACTTTCAAATCCCTGGTCCTCGGTAAAACCTATACCCTGGACAGCAGCGCAATGCGCTATGAATCCAACGACCAGCTTTCCGACGACGTGTCCCGGGACCCGGGCGGCATCGGTTTCTCCGGCCTGGCATCGGTGCGCAACAGCAAGCTGCTGGCCATTTCCGACGGCAATGCCCCGGCCCTGAAACCGAACCAGCTCACCGTGGCCAGCGAAGACTACCCGCTGTCACGCCGGCTGTTCATGTACACCATGGGCAACCAGACCCCGGAATTCGCCCGCGGACTGATTGAATTCGCCCTCGGCAATGAAGGGCAGGCGCTGGTGGCCGAATCCGGCTTTATTTCCCAGAACCCGATTGCGGTAAAGCCGGAGCTTGATAGCTCGGTGCCGGACACCTTCAAACGCCTGACCGCCGAGTATCAGCGCCTGACTGTGAACTTCCGGTTCTCGGAAGGCCGCACCAAGCTGGATAACAAAGCCCAGCGTGACCTGCTCCGGGTGATCGATTACCTGGAACAGCGAGGCCGCTCGGCGGACGATCTGTTGCTGATCGGCTTTGCCGACGCCCAGAGCCACGAACTGCGGGCCCAGATGATTTCCGAGCTGCGGGCGCTGTCGGTTCGCAAGGCCCTGCACCAGGCAGGACTGCCCCGGGTGGCCTACACTGGTTACGGACAATACATGCCTGTAGGTGGCAGCGGTAACCAGAGAAACGGCCGGGTGGAAGTCTGGATCAGGGCCCGATAATTTTCCTATACTGCCATTGTCACCATCAACCAACAGACCGGGACAATGGACATCAAAAACGACCACCGCTTCGCCATCAACCTGAACGTTCGGGGCATCCAGCCCTCCTCTACCCTGCGCATCAACGAGCTGAGCAACCAGCTGCGATCGGAAGGTAAGGACATTATCAAGCTGGGACTGGGCCAGTCTCCGTTCCCGGTGCCGGAACGTGTGGTTAACGCCCTCAAAGAACACGCCCATGAGAAAGACTACCTGCCGGTAAAAGGTCTGAAAGGCCTGCGCCAGGCCATTGCCGGTTACATCAACCGGGCCGAGCGTATGCGGTGCACCTGGGAAGACGTACTGATCGGCCCGGGCTCCAAGGAACTGCTGTTCATCCTGCAGCTGGCCTACTACGGCGACCTGCTGATTCCGCGACCGAGCTGGGTGTCCTATGCACCCCAGGCCCGCATCATCGGTCGTTCGGTGCACTGGCTGCCAACCCACGCGGAGAACAACTGGCAGCTGACGGCGGAAGAGCTGGACATCATCTGCCGGGACGATCCTTCACGCCCACGCATCCTGATTCTAAACTACCCGTCCAACCCCACCGGCTGCACCTACACCGACGACCAGTTGCTGGCCATCGCCAACGTGGCCCGCAAGTACAACCTGATCCTGTTGTCGGATGAAATCTACGGTGAAGTGCACTTCGAGGGCCGGCACAAGTCCATTGCGCGCTACTACCCGGAAGGCACCATCATCAGCACCGGCATGAGCAAGTGGCTCGGCGCCGGTGGCTGGCGCCTGGGCACCTTCATCTTCCCGCCGGAACTGCGCCCGTTGCAGGACGCCATGGCGATCATTGCCAGCGAGACCTTCACCTCCACCAGTGCGCCCATCCAGCATGCGGCAATCACGGCATTCGAAGGCGGTGAAGACATCGACGAGTACCTGAAGCAGTCACGCCGGGTGCTGAAAGTGGTGGGTGAATACATGTACTCCCGCCTGAGCGCCATGGGCGCCGTGGTTCGTAAGCCCGAGGGAGCTTTCTACCTGTTCCCGGACTTCTCCGCCTTCAGTGAAAAGCTGGCCCGCAAGGACATCAAAACCTCCCAGGCCTTCTGCACCGCCCTGCTGGAAGACACCGGCGTGGCCATCCTGCCCTCCAGTGATTTCGGCTTTGTGCCCGACCACATGGGCGCACGCCTGGCGTTCGTGGATTTCGACGGCACCCAGGCACTGGAACTGGCCGGCGGAAGCTATGCAGACCAGGAGCTGGGCGAGGAATTCGTCAAGGAAGCCGGCCCGCGCCTGGTACTGGCCATGGACAAGATGGAGAAGTGGCTGAACAGCCTCTGATTCTGTCGTGCTAGACTGGCACCCTCATGTTTTCTGACCGGGGGTGCCATGTCTGACTCTGTTTCTCTGCGCGAAATCACCGATTTTGCCGAAGCCCTGGCTGTTGAAGCCGGCGAACTGATCCGCCACGAGCGTGACCAGAACACCCTTCGCACCGACTACAAACACCAGACCGAACTGGTCACCCATGCCGATGTGATGGCGGATGAGTTCATCACCAACGCCATCCGCGAGCGCTTCCCGGATCATCGCATCCTGTCTGAAGAAACCATGCCGGACCTGTCCCAGGCCGAGTCTCTGGACACCCCGCTGTGGGTCATCGATCCCATCGACGGCACGGTAAACTACGCATACGGCCACCCCCAGGTGGCGGTGTCCATTGCCTATGCAGAGCGCGGGCAGGTGCAGGCGGGCGTGGTACACGCGCCCTTCCCCGGCGAAACCTTCCGGGCCACCAAGGGCGAAGGCGCCACCCTGAACAGCCAGCCCATCCGCCACAGTGGCGCCACGGAACCGCGGCAATCCCTGTTCGCCACCGGTTTCCCCTACACCAAGGACAACCTGGAACCGCTGGTTCGCCGGCTGGATGCGATGATCCACCAATGCCGCGACCTGCGCCGCATCGGTTCAGCGGCACTGGATATCTGCTGGGTGGCCTGTGGCCGCCTGGACATTTACTACGAAAACGTCAGCCCCTGGGACTTCGCCGCCGCCCGCCTGATCGCCTGGGAAGCCGGCGCCACCGTGGGCCACTTCGGCGATGTACCCGATGGCTACCCCGCTGACCTCTGGGGGCGCGACATCCTCATCTCCGCCCCGGCAATATGGGAGCCGATTCGCGCCATACTCCGTTCTGCGTCTGGTTACGACTGAGCTTCGGGGCTTGGGAGTTGGGGGCGCCTAGCCTTCGAGTTCGGGGGCGTGTTGTGGGTGGGGGTTACCCTTCGCAGAAGCGCTCCTTCGGCACATCCATGTGGCGCTTGTCTTCGGCCATCCATGGCCTACGAAATTCTGCGAAGGGCAACCCCCACCCACAACGGTCAAACTCCGGGAGAGTACCGGGCCCAACTACGCGAAGTCTGCGCCACGTCAGAAGTTCGCGCTCTCATGAAGCGAAGATGGTGTTTTCGGCGCGATTCCCGTGAAGTCAGAAAGGCGCTGGCTGGATACCCTTTCCCGAAATTTCGGAGGCCATGGATGGCCGGAGAGAAGCGCACATGGATGTGCTCGTAGCGGTTTCGGGAAAGGGTATCCAGCCAGTGCCCCACCGCCCAATCTGCGGGCTACGGAGACTATACCCCCACAATCCGCAGGCCAGGCGACCCCGAACTCCCAAGCTGAACTTAACTCCAGACGGCCTCAGCAACCAGGCTCCAGGCCTCGTCGAAGTCGGTGGAGGGCAAGCGGGAGAATGAGGAGCGGACGAAGCGCTGGATGCGCCCTTCGAGGAACACCATCACGAAATCGGCACCACGGGCTGCGCTGGTGCGGGGCCGCAGGCCCTGGCGGATTTCGCCTTCTTTCAGGGCCTGGCGGAACTGGGTTTCCAGGCGCTCGAAGAACTGGGACGCGCGCTTGCGCAGCGACTCGTCTTCGCCCATCAGGGCATCGCCGGTCAGCACGCAGCACAGGCCCGGGTTGCGCTCGGCGAACACCAGTACCAGGTGCACCAACTGCTGCAAACGCACACGAACGTCTTCCTGCTCCTGCAACACCACCTGGCAACGGGAGAACACAGCTTCCTCGGCAAATTCGATCAGGGCTTCGAACATTTTGCGTTTGCTGGGGAAGTGCCGGTACAGGGCCGCCTCGGTGACACCCACGGTTTTGGCCAGGCCAGCAGTTGTGATCCGGGCCCCGGGGTCTTTTTGCAGCAATTCAACAAGGGCCTGCAGGATTGTGTCCCGCCGGCTGGGTTTTTGAGTGGTCATATCAGGACTACAGCGCTCTGTTTTTTTGCCACGGACACTCACGGAATCTCACGGACATTACAGATCTGTTTTTGGTCCGTGAGCGTCAGTGAGTGTCCGTGGCTAATATTTTCTGTTTATTAAAAGAAAGTCCCGTCGATCGGCGACGACGCGCTGGCGTACAGCTTCTTCGGCATACGTCCAGCAAGGTAGGCCTCGCGGCCGGCTTCGATGGCCAGGCGCATGGCGTTGGCCATTTTGATCGGGTCTTTGGCCTGGGCGATGGCGGTGTTCATCAGTACGCCGTCGCAGCCCAGTTCCATGGCGATGGTGGCGTCTGAGGCGGTGCCTACGCCCGCATCCACCAGCACCGGCACCTTGGCGTTCTCGACAATCAGCCGGATGTTGTAGCGGTTCTGGATGCCCAGGCCGGAGCCAATGGGGGCGCCCAGGGGCATGATGGCAACACAGCCCATTTCTTCCAGGCGCATGGCCAGCAGCGGGTCGTCGGAGCAGTACACCATTACCTTGAAGCCGTCTTTGATCAGCTCTTCGGCGGCTGCGAGGGTTTCCGGCATGTTGGGGTACAGGGTTTTGTGTTCGCCCAGCACTTCCAGCTTCACCAGGTCGTGACCGTCGAGCAGTTCGCGGGCCAGTTTGCAGGTGCGTACCGCGTCTTTGGCGGTGTAGCAGCCGGCGGTGTTTGGCAGGATGGTGTAGGCATCCGGGGAAACCACGTCCAGCAGGTTGGGCTCGTCCGGGTTCTGGCCGATGTTGGTTCGGCGTACCGCTACGGTCACAATCTCGGCACCGCTGGCTTCAATGGCGTGGCCGGTTTCCATCAGGTCGTGGTACTTGCCGGTGCCTACCAGCAAGCGGGACTGGTACACCTTGCCGGCAATTTCCAGGGGTTTGTCTTCGGGGAGCTGAATCTCTGGTGTGTCTGTCATAGCCTGCCTGATTTCTGTCGGAATGAGAGTCGGGAGTGGTCGTTCGCAGCAAGGAGGATTAACCGCCTCCTATGGCGTGTACCACTTCCACACGATCACCTTCGCTGAGGGAAAAGTCCGGGTGCTGGCTGCGGGGTACGATGTCTTCGTTCACTTCCACCGCCACGCGTTTCCCGGCCAGTGCGAGTTGCTCAATCAAGGCGGCAATGGTGGCTCCGTTCGGGAGCTCCATGGCTTCGCCATTAACCTTTACCTGCATGGTTGTGATCACCTTTGTTATTTCTTCAGGGCTGCGATGGCCAACAGGGCCCAGCCCACCATGAAACACAGCCCGCCTACCGGAGTGACCGGCCCAAGCCAGTGGGTTCCTGTCAGCACCAGCAGGTACAGGCTGCCGCTGAAAAGCAGGATGCCCACCAGCCAGAAGCCGCAGGCCACGGCCAGGAGTTTCCGGGGCAGGCCGAGTACCGGCATCAGACTGGCCACGACGAGGATCAGGGCGTGGTACATCTGGTAGCTGACTGCGGTCTGGAACACTTCAAGGCCACGTTCGCTCACCAGGTTACGCAAGCCGTGGGCACCGAAAGCGCCGGCCATCACCGCCAGCAAACCGGCAACGGCGCCGGCTACCAGTGCCCAGCGTACAATCCGGGTGTTGCTGTCAGCTGCAGTCACAGTGAATTTTCTCTCCGGTATCCAGGTTCATCATGGTCAGGGCACCGCCCCATACGCAGCCGGTGTCCAGGCCGATAAACCGTTCGCTGCCGGTTTTACCTTCCAGCGCCGCCCAGTGGCCGAACACCACGGTTACGTCGTCTTTGCGCGGGTAGGTAAACCAGGGTGCGAAACCTTCCGGGGCGTTGGCAGCCGCTTCCTTGGTGGCCAGCTCCAGGCTGCCATCCTGTGCAATAAAGCGCATACGGGTGAAGTAATTGGTGATCACCCGCCAGCGATCCATGCCGGTGAGGGTATCACACCAGCGTTCGGGCTGATTGCCATACATTTGGCTGAAGTATTCGCCGGCATTGTCGCCGCGGATCACCGCTTCCACTTCCCGGGCACAGGCCACGGCCTGTTCCACACTCCAGATGTGGGGCAGGCCGGCGTGGGCCATCAGCAGGTTACGACCGGCATCGTGCACACACAGATGCTGCTGGCGCAGCCAGTGGATCAGCTGCTCATGGTCCGGGGCTTCGAGAATGTCGTGCAGGGTGTCTTTCTTCTTCGGGCTATGGCCACCGAGCGCTACCGCCAGCAGGTGTAGGTCATGGTTACCCAGCACCACCACCGCGGAACTGCCCAGGCTTTTGATGTAGCGCAGGGTTTCCAGCGAGGACGGCCCCCGATTGATCAGGTCACCGGCCACCCAGAGCCGGTCCCGGGACGGTGAAAAATCCACCTTGGCCAACACATCCCGCAGGCGATCATAGCAACCCTGAATATCGCCGATGGCGTAGTCAGTCATTACTTACCTCCTTGTTCCCGGCCGGCCCAGCTCCGCTATCCACCAGCAAATCCGCAATCTTTACATAGTCGGCCAGGCTCAGGTTTTCCGGGCGTAATCCGTCGTTGATGCCGAGGGATTGCAACTGCTCCACCGTTACCATCGCCCCCAACGCCTTGCGCAGGGTTTTGCGACGGGCATTGAAGGCAGTACGCACCACGGCCTGCAGGGTTTTCAGGTCTTTCGCCGGGTGCGGCAGTTCTTTGTGGGGCACCAGCCGGACAATGGCGGAGTCCACCTTCGGGGCCGGGCGGAAGGCGCCGGGCCCGACTTCAAACAGCGGCTGCACCTTGCAGAAATACTGGGCCATGATGCCCAGGCGGCCGTAGTTGTTGTCGCCGGGTACCGCCGCCAGCCGCTGGACCACCTCTTTCTGCAGCATGAAGTGCATGTCCTGCACCACGCCACTCTGTTCCAGCAGGTGGAAAATCAGCGGGGTGGAAATGTTGTACGGCAGGTTGCCGACAATGCGCAGGGGGCGGTCGGTCATCAGCTCACGAAAATCGAAGCTCAGGGCGTCGGCCTCGTGAATCTGAAACTCCGGGTAGTTGAAAAACTTGGTTCGCAGCACCGGGATCAGGTCCCGGTCCAGCTCCACTACCTGCAGGCGCGGATTGATCGCCAGGATCTCTTCGGTGATGGCGCCCAGGCCGGGGCCGATCTCGACAATGGCATCGTCCGGCTTGGGGTTGATGGAACGGACAATGCGTTCGATCACGCCAGGATCGTGCAGGAAGTTCTGGCCGAAGCGCTTGCGGGCCTGGTGGCCGTGTTTGTTACTCATGATGATTCTCCGGCCTGTGCGGCCTTGCGGCAGCGGGCCGTATGCTCGCCCACCCGAATGGCGGTGTGCAGGCTGCCTGCGTCAGCCTTGCCGGTGCCAGCCAGGTCAAGCGCGGTGCCGTGGTCGACCGAGGTGCGGACAATGGGCAACCCGAGGGTGATGTTTACGGCACGGCCAAAGCCCTGGAATTTCAGCACCGGCAGGCCCTGGTCGTGGTACATGGCCAATACCGCATCGGCATTGTCCAGCCAGTGCGGAGTAAACAGGGTATCCGCCGGCAGCGGCCCGGTCAGCTGTATGCCTTCGGCGCGCAACTGTTCCAGGGTTGGCTCGATCACCTCGATTTCTTCCCGGCCCAGGTGGCCGCCTTCCCCTGCGTGGGGGTTCAGGCCCGCCACCAGGATGCGCGGCTGCTCAATGCCGAAGAAGGTTTGCAGGTCGGCATTGAGAATACGGGTTACCTGGGCCAGACGCTGCGGCGTGATGGCCGCCGATACGTTTTTCAGGGGTAAGTGGGTGGTTACCAGCGCCACCCGGAGTTCTTCCGTGGCCAGCATCATCACCACCCGTTCAACGCCACACAACTCCTGCAGGAATTCGGTGTGGCCGCTGAAGGCAATGCCGGCTTCGTTGATCACGCCCTTGTGCACCGGCGCGGTGACCATGCCGTCAAAGGAGCCGTTCAGGCAGCCTCTGGCCGCAACGGTCAGGGTATCCAGCACATACTGGCTGTTGGCGGCATCCAGCTGCCCGGCTAGCGTTGACTGGCAACCATCCACATGCCGAACTGACAGATATCCGGCCCGGGTTTCCGGCACCATGCCCGGTTGCCAGTCATGAAGCTGGACCTCAAGGCCAAGCGCGCTGGCCCGTGCCTGTAACAACTCGCGACTGGCAATCACCACCAGCCCGGCGTCCCGGGCTTCGGTGGCCAGCTGCAGGCACAGTTCCGGGCCGATACCGGCCGGCTCGCCCGCTGTCAGCGCCAGGATGACCGGTGTGCTCATGACGGGTCTGTTTCCTCGCTTTGCGGGTTCATATCGGCGAACTCGCCCTTGAACTCCACGAAAGCTTCATCACGGACTTCCCGCAGCCAGTTCTGCAGTTCCTGCTCGAACTTGCGCTGATAGATGGCCTGGCGGGCCTGGGATTCGCGGGCCTCCGCGGTGACGTCCTGCTTGCGACGCTCCTGAACCTGCAGAATATGCCAGCCGAACTGGGAGCGCACGGGGCCGTAGATTTCACCTACATCGGCGTCCAGCATGGCCTGCTCAAACTCGGGGACCATCTGGCCCGGGCTCACCCAGTCCAGGTTGCCGCCATCAGAGCCGGATACCGGGTCGTCTGACAGCTCACGGGCCAGTTCCGCAAAGTCGGCACCGTCCTGCAACTGGCGGTAGATATCGCGGATCCGCTGCTCGGCCTGGGCCTCGGTCACCGCTGCGGACGGGCGAACCAGTATGTGGCGAACCTTGTGCTGTTCGATAATCTGCTGCTGCTCACCACCACGCTTGTCCATTACCATCACCAGGTGGAAGCCGCTGTTGTTCTCCAGCACGGCAGACGGCACACCCGGCTCCAGGTCCGGCACCACCGGCGCCACCAGCGACGGCAGCTGGCTTTCAGAGCGCCAGCCCATATCACCACCCTCAAGGGCGTTGCTGGCGTCGGATTCGGCAACAGCCACTTCCCGGAAATCCCGGCCATCCAGGATCTGCTGGCGCAGGTTATCCGCCAGGTTACGGGCCTGGCGCACAGACGCCTCGTTACCCGGCTCGTCTACCTGGATAAAGATATAGGCCAGGCGGTATTCAGCACCATCGCTGCCGGCACCGGCCTGGGCTTGCAGGTAGTTTTCCACTTCGTTATCGGTAATGCGCACCCGGTTGCCCACCTGGCGCTGCTGCACCCGACTGGTGAGCATCTCGTTGCGGATCTGCTCCCGCGCCTGCTGGTAGGTCACACCTTCTTCCGCCAGCTGGCTTTCGAACTGGGCCATGGTCATGCCATTGCTGCGGGCGATATTGGCCAGGGTTTCGTTCAGCTCGTTATCGCTGATGCGCATGCCCATTTTGTCCGCCATCTGCAGCTGGACGGATTCAGCAATCAGCTGTTCCAGTACCCGCTGCTCCAGCATCTGGCGTGGTGGCAGGCCGGTACCCTGGGCACTCAGCCGGCCCACAATGGTGTTCACCCGGGCTTCCAGCTGGGTCTGCAGGATGACATCGTCGTCGACAATGGCGACCACCCTGTCCAGCAGCTTGCGTTCAGCCTGCACCGCCAACGACATGGTCATCATGGCCATGGTCAGCAGCAGGGTCAGTCCGTGGCGTACAGTCGCCTTCATAGTCACCTCTTGGTTTGTGCATTCCGGGTCGTCAGCCAGGCAAGGCCCGGCTAACGGTATTGGTTCGTTTTAGCGGCGCTGAGTTCCGAAACGGCGGCGCTCGCGCTCGTCATAGCCGTAGATGGCATCGGCAATGTTGTCAGATGCTCCGCCACTGCCGCCCAGGCCTTTCAGCTCGATCCGGAACAGCAGTCGGGTATCCAGTTCTTCATCGTCGGTCAGGTAATTCTGGTGCACTACCTGCACACTCCAGCAGCAGTTGTTGTATTCCAGGCCGGCCAGGGTACCCACGGTACGGTCCAGTTCCGAATCCCACACCCAGCGGCCGATAGCACTGACCCGGTTGGTGACCGGCAACACGGCACCTACATCGGTCTGTTCAATGTCATCGGGCCGGCTGTAGGTATGGCCCAGCGTTGCCAGGTACCGATAATCCTCGGAATGGAAAATCAGCTGGCTGCGGCCTTCCTCGGTTCTCTGGGTGTCATGGTCCCACAGGCCGGAGCTGCGGATTTCCAGGTTATCAACCGGGTTCAGCACCAGCTCACCGGCCAGCGGCGAGTTACTTCGGTCGGAGGCACCCTGTCCGAACAGGCTCACTTCCCGGTCATCAAAATAGCGCACCTGGCCAATACTGACCCGGGCCCGCTCGGCGCCGGTCAGCAGGTCGTTGAAGCGACTGGTCAGGGCCACGGTCAGCTGGTTGGCATCCCCCACCCGGTCACCGCCGGTGAAGCGATCACGCTGGAACAACTCGTCGAATCGGAAGCTTTTCAGGCCGGTGTCAAAATCCGGGATGTCGTTCTGGTCGGCCTCGGCATCGGCCCAGGCGTAATAAAGCCGGGGCTCCAGGGTCTGGTTATAGGGAATATCGAACAGGCTGGAGCGGCGGTCAAAGTACAGGCCGTTGTCCCACTCGAACACCGGCACCGTGCGATCAAAACTGCTGTTGCCGAGTGTGTAGTCTTCCAGGTCGTAGCGGGTGTAATCCAGGCTCACCGACGGCCGGCTGAAACCCCAGAGCGCGCGCATGGGCAGCGCCAGTTCAGGAATCGCACGCACCCGCTGGCCATTGGCCCGGTTCAGACCGGTCAGGTTTTCGTTATCCCGATAGAACCAGGAGTACTGGCTTTCGATGCCCGCCTCGAAGGCCCCCACCTCGGTGGTTCCGGCATACAGCACTTCCGGCAACAGATTATAGGGTTTGTTGACGTCGGCAATACGTTCGGCAATGGTCTGGTAGCCATTCAGGTAGGCATCAAAATACTGGTTCTGGTCGGAATAACGTACACCGCCGCGACGCTGCAGGTGAGTCGCCTGGTCAATTTCCAGGGAGCGGTTCAGGTCGCTCAGGTAGTCTTCGTCAGACACCACCGAGAAATCACCGTAACCACTCCAGCCACCACCGAAGGCTGCCCGGGTCGACAGATCCAGGGCCCAGCGCTGGCCGTCTGCGCCCGGATTCTCGTCTTTGTAGTAGGAATCGTCATCGATGTAACCCAGCTGCAGCACTGACTCCCCGAACCGGCTCAGATACCGGCCTTCCAGTTCGGTAAACAGGCCCCGGCCATGAATGTACTGAGGCGTGAGCGTGGCGTCGTAGTGGGGCGCCAGGTTCAGGTAATAGGGCAAGGCCAGGAAGGCGCCGCTACCGGCATTGGACGAGCCGAACTGCGGGTACAGAAAACCGGTCTTGCGGCGGTCATCAATGGGGAAACTGATGTAGGGCCAGTAGAACACCGGGGCATCCAGCACCTCAAGGCGCACATGCCTGGCGGTGCCAAAGCCTTCAGCCTGGTCCAGCTCGATATCCGAGGCAACGATGGCCCAATCGTTCTGGCCCGGGCCGCAGGTGGTCAGCAGGCCATCGGTAATCAGCACCTGGTTTTCACCAATGCGCGACAGGGACGATGCCTCGCCGCGCATCTCGGATTCGTGCAGCAGGAAGGTGGCGGTGTTGATATCCAGCTGACCGCTTTCGGTGGAGTAGCGGGCGTCTTTACCGGTCAGCAGGAAGCCTTCGCCCCGGCTCACCAGAGGCCCCTGCAGGTTCAGGCTTCCGGAGCGGGTGTCGTATCGTGCCTCCGAGCCGGAGGCCTGGAAGCTGCCCTGGCGCAGCCTTACATCCCCCTGCAGGTACAGCTCCGCATCCAGCTCGTAGCGGGCACTGAGCGCACTGGCCTCCAACGGTGCCTCGGTCTCTCCGGCCGGCAGTACCGGCATGGCTCCGCCGGCTGTGCCGGAAGGCAGGTAGCCGCCATCGCAGAAGACTGGCAAGCCAGCCTGTACTTCAGCCGGTAACTGGCTGCGGGGCCGCCAGTCGATCTCGGCCGCACTCGGTGCCTGCTTGCCGGCATCCTGGGCCAGGCCAGCTGCCGGTGCCAGGGCCATCGCCAGCAAAAGCCCGCCGCAACGGGGCTTGAACCATAACAGGTGACGGTAACGGCTGGGCACGACGGCAATATTCCTGTTCCGGATAAATGGCGACTGACACTAAAAACCGCTGCCTAGTTTACACGCGCCCCCCGGGGTTGTTAACGGAAACCCCGCTGCAAATCCGTTTTACCCTCTTTATACTCCTCTGCTAACGTTCCCGGACACCAAAGACAACTCAGGACGCACCCGACAACCATGGATACCCGCCTGCAACTGCTGACCGACTGGGTCAGGCAAATTCCCGGTTTCAACAGCGCCAGCCCGGAACCGGTTTCCGGTGACGCCAGTTTCCGCCGTTACTTCCGGGTTTGGCGGGAAACGCCGGGCCAGCCCCGAACAGCGTTTATTGTCATGGATGCCCCGCCGGCACACGAAGACTGCCGGCCCTTCGTCGCCATTGCCGAACACTGGCACCGCCACGGCGTGCATGTACCGGCCATCGAGGCCCAGGACCTGCAACAGGGGCTGTTGCTGCTGGAAGATTTCGGTGATCGGCTGATGCTGGCAGAACTGGACGGCGACAGCGCCGACACCCTGTACCGCCAGGCGCTGGACGAGCTGGTGCGAATCGGGCAAATGCCACCGCCCGCGAATTATCCGTTGCCGGCCTATGATGACGCCCTGCTGGACCGGGAGATGGCCCTGTTTCCGGACTGGCTGCTGGAACAGCACCTGGAGCTGACGCTGGACAACCAGGACCGTGCTTTGCTGGAAACCGCCTTCGGCCTGCTGAAAGAAAGCGCCCTGGCCCAGCCGGAAGTGACCGTGCACCGCGACTACCACTCCCGCAACCTGCTGATCCGCGCGGGCCAGATCGCCCCCGGGGTGATCGACTTCCAGGATGCCGTGACCGGCCCGGTAACCTACGATGCAGTCTCCTTGCTGAAAGACTGCTACGTGCGCTGGCCGGAAGCCGATATCGCTAACTGGCTGGAATATTATCGCCAGGCCAGCCTGGACGCCGGGCTGCACCGGGCCGACGCCGACACCTTCCGGCAGTGGTTTGAGCTGATGGGCATGCAACGGCACCTGAAAGCCGCCGGCATCTTTGCCCGGCTGGCCATCCGGGACGGAAAGGCCGGCTACCTGGCCGACATTCCCAGAACCGTCAGCTACATCCGCGACGCCAGCGCCCGCCAGCCAGCCTTCCGGCACTTCCACGAATGGCTGTGCGGGGTGGTGATTCCCGCCATCGAAGAGCGCATTGGTCCGTTGCCGGCTACGGAGGCCCGCCAGCCGTGAAAGCGATGATTCTGGCGGCAGGCAAAGGCGAGCGCATGCGCCCGCTGACCCTCACCACTCCGAAACCCCTGCTCGAAGCCGGCGGCAAACCGCTGATTGCCTACCACCTGGAAAACCTGCACCGGGCCGGCTTTCGCGACGTGGTCATCAACCACGCCTGGCTTGGGCAACAGATCGAACAGGCCCTGGGCACCGGCGAGGCATTCGGCCTCACGATCCGTTATTCCCCGGAAGGCGAACCACTGGAAACCGCCGGCGGCATTGTCCGCGCCCTGCCCCTGCTGACCGGCGGCGGGGAAGACTGGTTCCTGGTGATCAACGGCGACATCTGGACAGACTTCCCCCTGGCCGAACTGCAACCGCCCGCCACTCCGGATTGCGATGCACTGCTGGTCGTCACTGACAACCCGGCACACCATTCTGACGGCGACTTCGCCCTGCAGAAAGACGGCACTCTGGCCAGCGAAGGCAAGGACAAACTTACCTTCACCGGCATCAGCCTGCTGCACCGGCGGCTGTTTACCGGATTGGACGACAACGCCGGCAAACTGGGGCCTGTGCTTCGCCGCGCCATGGTGGCCGGGCGGGTGCGGGGCCTGCACCATCGCGGCCAGTGGATGGACATAGGTACTCCGGAGCGATTAGCAGAACTGGATCGCAAATTGCGCTGATATCCGTAGCACCCGCGCTGCGAAAAGCCGCGCCAAGCTGGTAGACTTGCCCCATTCCATTCAGCCGACGAATCACCTGATCGAGAGAGCCACGATGAACCCCTATCTGATTGCGCCGTCCATCCTCTCCGCCAACTTTGCCCGGCTGGGCGAAGAAGTTGATAACGTACTTGCCGCCGGCGCCGATGTGGTGCACTTCGATGTCATGGACAACCACTACGTGCCCAACCTGACCATCGGCCCCATGGTGTGCGAAGCCCTGCGCAAGCACGGCGTAACCGCCCCCATCGACGTGCACCTGATGGTATCGCCGGTAGATGACCTGATCCGCATGTTCATCGACGCCGGCGCCAGCTACATCACCTTTCACCCGGAGGCGAGCAAGCACATCGACCGCTCCCTGCAACTGATCCGCGACGGCGGCTGCAAGGCCGGCCTGGTGTTCAACCCGGCCACGCCCCTGAGCTACATGGATTACGTGATGGACAAGCTCGACATGGTGCTGCTGATGTCGGTGAACCCGGGCTTTGGTGGCCAGAAGTTCATCCCCGGCACCCTGGACAAACTCCGGGAAGCCCGCAAGAAGATTGATGCCAGCAACTACAACATCCGGCTGGAAATCGACGGCGGCGTAAAGACCGACAACATCCGGGAAATCGCCGAAGCCGGCGCCGACACCTTCGTGGCCGGTTCCGCCATTTTCAACACGCCGGATTACAAAGCCACCATCGATGCCATGCGCGCCGAGCTGGAACAGGCCCGCAAGGTGATTGGCGGATGAGCCTGAAAGGTCTGTTCAACCCCCGCTGGCCCGGCGTTGCCCTGTTCGACCTGGACGGCACCCTGGTAGACAGCGCGCCAGACCTGGCCGCGGCGGTCGACCAGATGCTGGAACACCTGGGCCGCAAGCCCGCCGGTCTGGAGAAAGTGCGCAACTGGGTCGGCAACGGGGCCGGCATCCTGGTGCGCCGGGCCCTGGCTGACAAAACCGACTGGGAACCCGCGGCACTGAAAGACGAAATCCTTTACAACGACGCGCTGGAAATCTTCTACCACGCCTACGGCCAGATTAACGGCCGCAATGCTGTCGTGTTCGACGGCGTAACCGAGTGCCTGAACCACCTGCGCAGCCTGCGCTGCAAGATGGCCGTGGTGACCAACAAGCCGGACCGATTCGTGGCCCCGCTGCTGAACAAGGCCGGGCTGGACCAGTACTTCCGGATCTGGGTGGGCGGCGATACCCTGGACGTGAAGAAACCGGACCCGGCACCGCTGCTCTACGCCATGGAACAACTGGGTGGCACCCGGGGCACCACCGTGATGGTGGGTGACTCCGCCGCAGACGTTAACGCCGCCCAGGCCGCCGGCATTCCCTGCGTGGCCGTGCGCTATGGTTACAACTTCGGGGGCTCGGTAAACAGCCTCGGTGCCGACGCGGTTGTTGATTCGCTGGCCCAGCTTTTGTAATCTCGCAAGGACGTTTTACTTTGAACACATCATTTCGGGAGATTCCTGCCGTGCAGGGACTGAATCTGACTGCAGCGCGAGGCATCCTGACAACCCGCGCAACACGATGGTGGCGATGGCGCACCGGCTGAGCAAGCCACGGGGCTGATGGCACACGCCTGCATGCCCGCACCACCTGTCACAACGGTGTAACACCGTTCTGACAAAACGCAGATCAGATTTCAGGAAACCGAACCATGACACCCGAGCAATTCCGCGAGCTCGCTGAAGCCGGCTATAACCGCATCCCTGTGTACCGCGAAGTACTGGCGGACCTGGACACTCCCCTCAGCACCTATCTGAAACTGGCCAGCGGGCCCTATTCCTACCTGTTCGAATCGGTACAGGGCGGCGAGAAATGGGGCCGCTATTCGATCATCGGCTTGCCCAGCCAGGAAGTGCTGAAAGTCTTTGACCACCGCATTGAAGTAAGCCGTAACGGCGACGTGGTCGAGCAGGCGGAAGTGGACGACCCGCTGGCCTTCGTCGACGAGTACCAGCAGCGTTTCAACGCCCCGGACCTGCCCGAACTGCCCCGCTTCAACGGCGGCCTGGTGGGCTATTTCGGCTACGACACCGTGCGCTACATCGAAAAGCGCCTGCGCAACAGCTGCCCGCCCGACAAGATCGGCACCCCGGATATCCTGCTGATGGTGTCCAACGAAATCGTGGTGTTCGACAACCTGCGCGGCAAACTGCACCTGATTGTGCATGCGGACCCATCCGCCACGGGAGCCTACGAGCAGGCCCAGGCCCGCATCGACGAACTGGAAAACCAGCTGCACCGCCAGACCGCCAACGCGCCCCGCACCCCGGAACATCTGCGCGGCAAGGTGGTGGACGAGAGCGACTTTATTTCCGGCTTCAGCCAGGACAAATTCGAAGCCGCGGTGGACAAAATCAAGGGCTACGTGCTGGACGGCGACGTGATGCAAACCGTCATATCCCAGCGCATGTCGATTCCCTTCGAAGCGCCACCGCTGAATCTGTACCGGTCCCTGCGCGTGCTCAACCCGTCACCGTACATGTACTTCCTGGACCTCGAAGACTTTCACATTGTGGGTTCCTCGCCGGAAATCCTGGCCCGGGTGGAAGATGAAGAAGTCACCGTGCGCCCCATCGCCGGCACCCGCAAGCGCGGCGCTACCGAGGCCGAAGACAAGGCGCTGGAAAAAGAACTGCTAGAAGACCCGAAAGAAATCGCCGAGCACCTGATGCTGATCGACCTGGGCCGCAACGACGCCGGCCGGGTGTCGGAAACCGGCACCGTGAAGCTGACCGACAAGATGATTGTCGAGCGCTATTCCCACGTGATGCACATTGTCTCCAACGTCACCGGTCGACTGAAAGAAAACACCAGCTGCCTGGACGTGCTGCGTGCCACCCTGCCCGCCGGCACCCTGAGTGGCGCGCCGAAGATCCGCGCCATGGAAATCATCGACGAACTGGAACCGGTGAAGCGTGGCGTATACGGCGGCGCCGTAGGCTACCTGTCGTTCAACGGCAACATGGACACCGCCATCGCTATCCGCACTGCGGTGATCAAGGACAACACCCTGCACATCCAGGCCGGCGCCGGCGTGGTGGCAGACTCCATTCCCCGCCTCGAATGGAAAGAAACCATGAACAAGGGCCGGGCCATCTTCAAGGCTGTGGCCATGACCTACAACGACTACGACCACTGAGGCGGAGGAACAGATTATGTTGCTGATGATCGATAACTACGATTCCTTCACCTACAACGTGGTGCAGTACCTGGCTGAGCTGGGTGCCGACGTGCAGGTGTACCGCAACGATGAAATCACCATCGGGCAGATCGAGGCCCTGAAGCCCGAGCGGCTGGTGATTTCTCCGGGCCCCTGTACGCCGAATGAAGCCGGCATTTCCATGGAGGCAATCCGCCACTTCGCCGGCAAGCTACCGATCCTGGGCATTTGCCTGGGCCACCAGTCTATCGGCCAGGTGTTCGGCGGCGACATCATTCGCGCCGGCCAGGTCATGCACGGCAAGGTTTCCCCGGTATATCACAAAGACACTGGCGTGTTCCGGGGCCTGAACAACCCGCTGCAGGCAACCCGTTACCACAGCCTGGTAATCGACAAGGACACCCTGCCCGAGTGCCTGGAAATTACCGCCTGGACCCGCAACGACGACGGTTCCATTGAAGAAATCATGGGCGTGCGCCACAAGACCCTGCCCATCGAAGGCGTGCAGTTCCACCCCGAGTCGATCATGACCGAACAGGGCCATGAACTGCTGCGCAACTTCCTGAGAACATAACAAGAGGCCGACGACCCATGGACATGAAACAAGCACTGAACCGCATTGCCTCCAACCTGGACCTATCCCGGGACGAGATGAAGGATGTGATGCGCATCGTGATGAACGGCGAAGCCACCGACGCCCAGATCGGTGCCTTCCTGATGGGCCTGCGCCTGAAAAGCGAAACCATCGACGAAATCACCGGCGCCACCGAAGTGATGCGCGAACTGGCCACCAAGGTGGAAATCAACGCCAGCCCGCTGGTGGATATCGTGGGCACCGGGGGCGATGGCGCCAACCTGTTCAACGTCTCCTCGGCATCCGCCTTTGTAGTGGCCGCCGCCGGCGGTTATGTGGCCAAGCACGGTAACCGCGGCGTGTCCTCCAAAAGCGGCAGCGCTGACCTGATCGAAAAGGCCGGCATCAACCTGGATATGAAGCCGGAAGAAGTGGCCCGCTGCGTGGAACAGATCGGCGTCGGCTTCATGTTTGCGCCGGCCCACCACGGCGCCATGAAACACGCCATCGGCCCGCGCCGGGAGCTGGGTTGCCGGACGATCTTTAATATTCTTGGCCCGATGACCAATCCGGCCGGCGTCACCCGCCAGCTGATCGGCGTGTTCACCAGGGAACTGTGCCGCCCGATGGCAGAAGTGATGCAGCGCCTGGGCGCAGAACACATCATGGTGGTCTGCTCAAAAGACGGCCTGGATGAAATCAGCCTGGCGACCGTGACTCACGTTGCTGAACTGAAAGACGGCGAAATCACCGAATACGACCTGACCCCGGAAGACCTGGGTATCAAGAGCCAGTCGCTGGTGGGCCTGACAGTGGATTCCTCCGACGAATCCCTGAAGCTGATCAAGGCCGCTTTCGGTCGCAACCACGACGAAACCACCGAAAAAGTCCGCGACATGATCGCGCTGAACGCCGGCGCGGCTATCTATGTTGCCGGCCTAGCCCAGACCACCAAAGAAGGCGTGGATATGGCGCTGGACGCGATGGGCTCTGGCCTGGCGGCGGGCAAGATGTCGGAGCTAGCTGACTTTTCTCAGTGCTTCTAACGGCTCTGAACTCCAGAAGGCCCTGACCAAGTTTGAAGAGCCGGTGATGGGGGCCTTTCCAAAACTGTCTGTAGCCATGGATGGCTACAGTCAAGCCCTACAGGGACGTACTTGTGGGCGTGTTTTGGAAAGGCCCCCATCATCGGCTCCAGCACCCAATTCAGCAGGCACGAGATGACTGAACGACATTTGGATAAGACTCCCACTATTCTTCGGAAGATCGTTGACCGGAAATGGGAAGAGATTGACGAGCGGAAACCTCAGGTTTCCATTACGGATCTGAAAGCCATGGCCGGAGACCAAGCTCCCGCACGTGGCTTTGCGGACGCCCTTCGCACCCGCATCAAAGCGCAGCGTCCGGCCGTGATCTCAGAGATCAAAAAAGCTTCGCCCAGCAAAGGCATCCTTCGCGATCCGTTTGAACCGGAACGCATTGCCGAAAGCTATGAGAAAGGCGGCGCAGCCTGCTTGTCAGTACTTACCGACCACGATTTCTTCCAGGGCCATGAAGACTACCTGAAAGCCGCCCGAGCGGCCTGCAGCCTGCCGGTGATCCGCAAGGACTTCATGGTGGCGCCCTACCAGGTGTACGAGAGCCGGGCCATTGGCGCCGACTGCATTCTGCTGATTGCCGCCTGCCTGACCAAAGACCAGATGCAGGAACTGGAAGGCATTGCCCATGAGATCGGGCTGGACGTGCTGGTGGAGGTTCATAGCGGTGAGGAGATGGACGACGCCCTGACCTTGAACACGCCGCTGGTGGGTATCAACAACCGGAACCTGCACACCTTCGACGTGTCGCTGGACACCACCTTCGACCTGCACGAGCGCATCTCTGCCGACCGACTGACGATTACCGAAAGCGGCATCATGACCCGCGCCGATGTAGAAGCCATGACCAGCCGGGGCATTTACGGGTTTCTGGTGGGTGAATCCTTTATGCGGGCGCCGGAACCCGGGAAGAAATTGCAGGAGCTTTTCTTCCCGGAAGGCTAACGCAAAAGCAGAAACGGGGCGGCGGGCAGAGCTGACCAAAATCGTGCGTAGCCATGGGTAAAGCACGAAGGGCTTTACGGGCAAGCCAAGGAGGGCTTGCCCTGGACCTTTAGCGCGACGCAGGAGCAATAAGCGCTAAAGGGCGGAGCCGAGCGTACAGGGATGTATTTACAGCGTATTTTGGTCAGCCCTGCCCGCCGCCCCGTGCACAAATTAATAATCAGCTCTCAGGCTCAGCCAAGGCCTCCTGCAGCAATTCCAGCAGATGCGCGGGCATGCCTTCCGCCAGTTTAAGCGCGGCTTCGTGGGCCCGGGGGCTCATTTTGTCCCAGGTGCGGCGCACGATGCGCAGCCACTTTTCCTTGTCGAAATCCGGATTATCTTCGAAGAACCCGGCAAAGTACCGCTCCAGAAACACCATGCAGGCCACATCTTCCAGCAGCTGGGTGTCTTCGTCTTCCCGAAGCTTGCGCTTGGTGATGATCGTCTCTACCCGCTCGCATTCTTCCTGCGGATAGCCGCTTTCGGCCATAATCTCCGCCGCCCGGCGGCCGTGCATCCGGCCACAGGCCAGGCGCCATTGATAGTAATTCTTGCGGCCCTCACCATAGTCACTCCGGGGCATGGTCCAGCGCTCCAGGTGCTGGGCACGGCAGGCAATCTGCATGCGTTCTGAGGGTTCCGGTTCCAGCGCGAACAGCCAGCGGGTCATGTGCAGGCTGTAGGCGTATTCCCTGGGCAGTTGCTGGCCGTCTACCTGCTCAGTATTCGGGTCTGCCTGATTGGCCCGGTCGATGGCTTCCAGTGTGTTCATCAAGGTTTGTTGCGTCATACCATGTCCTGTTGCTGATCCTGACCGGATTGTGGCTTTGCTGGGCAATCCTGGCTGCTGGCATCAAGCCTGGGCCGAAGGCCGGGCCTTGATGCGGTCGTACCAGGCCTGCAGGTGGGCCTGCTCCGGCTTGATGCGGATGTTCACCACCCGGGCAAAGGCCACGGTGGTGAACGCGTTGATGTCTGCTGCGGTAAAGCGGTCACAGCAGATGTAGTCCTTGCCTTCCAGGTGCTTGTTCAGGAAGTGCATGAACTTTTCCACGCCCTGCCCGCACTCTTCACCCCATTCCTTGATGGGGTTCATCCGGTCCTTGAAGTAACCCGTGGTGTGCTGGAAACACATGCCGGTGGGCATGAAGAAATAGAACTCCAGCCAGCGCAGCCACTGCTCTACCAGGGCTTTCTCGGCGGCGGTCTCGCCCATCAGTTTCGGGGTATCCGGGTAGGCTTCCTCAAAATAGCGGCAGATGGCCATGGTTTCGGCAATGCAGGTGCCGTCGTCCAGTTCCATCACCGGGACTTTCTTCATGGGGTTTCGGGCCACGAATTCCGGCGTCAGGTTTTCGCCTTTCTGGATATCTATCTCAATAAATTCCGCCTTGTCCAGCAGGCCTTTCTCGGCCATGAACATGCGCACGCGGCGGGGGTTGGGGGCAGTCCGGGTTTCGAAAATTTTCATCTTGTTATTGGCTCCCTGGCAGAAAAACGGGCTTTGAATACAGCAGGTTGACCGGAAAAAACGGTTGCGTCAAGAAACTATCGGGTGCCGGGTATCCAGTCAGACATTTGCCGGATTACCCACTCCGGCTCATCCAGGGGCAGGTCGTGGCCGGCATCCGGGTGCAGCTTCAGGGTCCAGCACCAGCGCCGTTCCAGTTCGGCACTGCAGTACCAACTGGCAATCCGGTCGCCCTTGCTGGCCAGTATCAGGGCATCGGCCATCGGGCGCTTTTCCAGGGGTTTGAAACGGGCAGCCGCCAGCAACTGGTTGCGGGCGTTGGTGAACGAGACCGGGCGCTGGCGCTGGATGCTGTACCAGGCCTTGCACAGGCTCAGGGGAATATCCCGGTTGGAGGTCAGGCGCAGGATGTCCCGTTCCCGATGGAACAGTTCACGGCGAACCAGTAAACGCAGGATCTTCGGCCAGGCCGCCGGCTGCATTCGCTGCCAGGGCCGGCTGAAACCGGAACTGGTGTTGACCAGCACCAGGTGCTGTAATTCCCCGGGCTCGGCATGCTGGGCCCAGTCCAGGGCCACCATGCCGCCCATAGACAACGCCAGGATGCTGAACGGCCGGGGAATATGGCTCACCTGCCGGCACACCTGCTCGCGAATAGCGCGCACTGTGGCCGGGCTGGCTTCCCGGTAATGGATGCCGGTACCGGGCAGGTCTACCAGGTGGAAATGCTGGCCCGGAAAGGCCGCACGCAAGCGTTCGGGAAAGTCGCCCCAGTGTGCCCGTTCCCGGGTAAGACCCCGCAGGAGGATCCAGTGCATGTTATCGGTTATCTCTGTACCAGTGCATGATGGCGGCTTCCCGGAGCATGGACTCTTCATCGCCCTCCGGCAACCAGTTCCGGTAACTGGCGGCCGCATTCACCAGGAAGTCCATCCAGCTCAGATGGCTGCGCAATACCCGCTGATGGCGGTGAGGCACCAGAGGGTTGAATAACCCGTCCAGCCGCAGCAGCTGGCGCGGGCGCTTGCGCACCCATTTCCAGGAGCCCATTTCCAGGGTCAGGGGCAGGAACACCCCGTCACTACTGCGGTTGACCTGCTTGTAGAAGTAATCCCACAGGTCACCGTGAGTCAGGTAATGCGCCGACTGGGGTTCGAAACGATAGTGGTGATTGGGGTAAGCCTGTTCCCAGATCAGCTTGAGGGCCATCACCGACCCGATGCGGCGCATGGGCCGGCGGCGGTAGGCATAGGGAAACCAGATCTGGTCCTGCCAGCCGAAACCGGAGTGGCAGTCCAGCGCCACGCTGAAGGGCCGGCCCGGCAGCAGGTCCTGAATCACCGCTTCCAGTGCCAGGTTCTCCGGCTCCATGCCCTGCTCCGGATCGCCGGTGTACCAGGGCATTCGCGGCGACAGGCGCTGGCCACCCAGCAGGAAGGCGCTCTGGTCCTGGGCGGTAATCGGCGCGTTGCGCATCAGGTCGACACCGTTGGGATTGCCCCGCTGGTTCAGGTACATACCGCCGGGGTTCAGGATCGGCAGCAGGGTGATGCGGACTTTCTCCAGCAAGGCGTTCAGGTGGTCATCCCAACCGAGCCGGGCCAGGAAGGAATCGAGCCAGGCCATCACCACCTGGCTACCAATGCGCTCAAGGCCGTGAACTCCGCCGACAATCAGCACCGCCGGCACATCGTCCCGGGTGGAACCCAGGTCCACCCGGTAGATGGGCAAGTGCAGATCCCGCACGGCAACCTCGCCGGCGACGGTGGTGGTGACCTGTTCGGGGGCTTCGGCCAGTTGTCGCTCCAGCTGCACCAGTTCCGGCAGGAAGCTGCGCAACAGGCGCTTCTGGTTGCGGTCGCGGCCGGCCTGTTGTTCGGGAATGGCACTGTGGGGGGTGAGGGCCCGCAATTCGGTCATGGCTGGTCTCTCTGCAGCATCAACCTGTCAGGGTAGACGGCAAATGCTGCAGAAATTTGACCAGGCGGGCCCCGGAAGGGCATTACAGGTTGTCGGTGGTCGCCGGGAACGCCTTGATCACGTCGCCATTGCTGGTTTCCAGCAGCAGTTCACCATCGCGACCGATGCGGCCATCCACCACCTGCCCCAGCAGCTCCAGGTACTTGCGCTCCTGGTTCATCAGCGACGGCGCACAGGCCATCTTGGTGCTGCCCAGGGTACTGAACGACAAACCATCCGCGCTCAGGCGGTAGTCACCCATAAACCGGTTACAGGACGCACGCCCGGCCACCCGGCCATTACCCAGGAACTGCAGGGTAACCATGGAGCGGTCGATCAGCCCGGTACCCGCCAGGTCTTCCACCACCCACTGCACACCGCGGAACAGCCGCTCACGGTCGCCGCCACAGCCTTCGAAGCTGTTGCCGTCCAGGGTCAGCCGGATCTGGGACGGATACTGGCGTTTGTCCAGGCCCACTTCACACAGCTGGTGTGCCACCCGCACTTCCAGCGACTGGGCTTCGGTTTTCGCTTCAAACGTCCGGCCGTGTCGATTGGCCAGGGTTTCGGTCAGCCAGATCTCGTTCAGCGCTTGCTGCTGGTACGGCGGGGTCAGGGTCATCCGGTTGTTCTCGATCAGCGCCGACCAGTCCGGGTCGGCACCGATGGCCTCAAACCGGGATTCTATCGCGCCCGGTTCCAGGCATTCCGGCAGCAGATCACCCTTGAGTGTCAGCGTTGCCCGCTTGCCTTCGGCCAGGAAGCGGGTGGAGGTATCGCCCGGAGCCACGTAGAGGGCACCGGTGTCGGTGGGGGACGGTTTCAGCAATACGCGGCGGTCCAGATACTCAAGGCCCAGAAGCTGGCCGTCTTCAGCCGGGGCAACCCGGATATCCAGCTGGCCGCAGCGATAACTGCCATAGTCCGACAGGGCCAGGGTTTTGGGTTGGGAAGCGCAAGCTGCCAGTACAAGGCTGCAGCCGGCAAGAATGGTCAGCGAAAAAATTCGTCCCTTAAACATCACAACGTCCTATTTTGGTCCAGACTCCGGGGCGCTAGTCTAAAGATTCCGGGCCAGTTTCACCATGCCGAGTCACACGGAACCGGCCTGTTGTGGTACCGGGGCCGCACAGGGTAACCTTGCGCCATCTATTTCAGGGGAATCATCACCATGGCCGTGAAACTCTACCAGTTCTGCATCTCCCACTATTCCGAAAAGGTTCGCTGGGCCCTGGATTACAAGGGCATCAGTTACCAGCCCGTAAACCTGCTTCCCGGCCAGCACGCCAGAACCATCAAGAAGCTGACCCGGGCCGGGTCCTCGGTGCCGGTGCTGGACCACGATGGCCAGATTATCCAGGGCTCTTCAGAGATCCTGGACTACCTGGATAAAACTTTCCCGGAACCCGCCCTGATGCCCGAAGACCCGGCCCTGCAGGAACAGGTTCGCAGCTGGGAGACAAAGCTGGACGAACTGGCTGGCGCAGCCATCCGCACCTGGGTCTACCACTACTTCCTGCAACGGCCGAAGGTAGTGGTGCCCCTGCTGGCTGCCGGCACACCGTTCTACAACCGCATCCTGCTCAGCCTGGCCTTCAGCCGGGTGGACGAGATCATGCGCAACTGGATGAAGATTAACCAGAAGACCGCCGATGCCGCACAGGAAACCCTGGAGCAACTGATTACCGAGCTGGCAGAGGTGTACGAGCGGCAGCCGTACCTGGTGGGTGACCGGTTCACCCGGGCTGACCTGACCGCCGCAGCGCTGCTGGCCCCGCTGTTCCAGCCCGAGCAATACCCGGTGCCCTGGCCCAGGCCGGCAAAGATCCCGAAACCGGTGCAGGCCTGGCTGGCAGACTGGCGTCCGAAACTGGAGCCGGTGGTGCAGGTATACCAAAAGCACCGGTAACCGGGGCTGTTGGCCGAAAAGGCCACCTCCGCTGTCGCAACAGGACAGTGCATTTATTGTTGGTTATGCCAAGATAAAACCTGAATAAAAACAAAACAGGTTTCCCATGGCATTACTCGACATGATGCGGGCCGTACTGGAAGACAGCGGCCTGCTGGCACTCTGGCACACACTGGCTCCGTGGCTGGCCCTGGATGAGCGGCAGCTGATTTTCATGGTGGCCACCCCCATCTTTATCGGTATTACCTTCTGGGAGTACCGGAAAATCCGTCACGATCCGAAACTGATGGATACCGCCGAAGCCATCCGCAACTTTGCCCTCGGCGCCGGTTACCAGGTTACCGAGTTACTGTTTGCCGGCATCATTGCCTTCCCTGTCTACGCGCTTTGCTACCACTACCGCCTGTTCGAGCTGGAACTGAACTGGCTGACCGGATTCCTGACCTTCCTGGGCGTGGATTTCTGCTTTTACTGGATGCACCGGGCCAGCCACCGTATGCGCTGGTTCTGGGCGGCCCACGTGGTGCACCATTCCTCCGAACGCATGAATTTTTCCACTGCCATGCGCCAGAACGCCACCAACATTTTCAACTGCATGTGGGTGTTCTACCTGCCCATGGCCCTGATCGGCTTCAACCCGGTGTGGATCGGCGTGGCCTATGCCTTCTCGCTGGTGTACCAGTTCTTTGTGCACACCACGCTGGTGGGCCGGCTGCCCGGCTGCATCGAACGGGTGTTCAATACCCCCAGCCACCACCGTGTACACCATGGCCGCAACCCGGAATACATTGACCGCAACTACGGCGGCACCCTGATCATCTGGGACCGGCTGTTCGGCACCTTTGCCCCGGAAAACGATGCCAATCCACCGGAGTACGGCATCACCCGGCAAATCCATTCCACCAACCTGATTGTGCTCTGGACCCACGAATATGTGGACATGTTCCGCGACATGAGCCGCCCGGGCGGTCTACTCTCCCGTCTCGGACATTTGTGGCGACCACCGGAGTGGCAGCGCCCGACCACCAGCAACAGCAAACAACCGGGCACCCTGCATGAGCGAAACCACCCTGAACCTGACCACCACTGACGGACACCGGATAACCGGCACCCTGTTTTGCCCGGACACCCCCGGCGCCGTCCTGGTGATCAGCCACGGCATGGCCGAGCACGGCAACCGCTATGCCGGCCTGGCCCGGTGGCTGGGCACTCAGGGCGTGGCGGTTGTCACCTACCACCACCGGGGCCATGGCCCGGACTGCCGTCCGGAAGACCTGGGCCACTACGCAGACCACCAGGGCTGGCAGAAAGTGGTGGACGATCTCGGCCTGGTGGTGGATCACATCCGCCAGCAGTTCCCGCAGCGGCCGGTCACCCTGCTGGGCCACAGCATGGGGTCGTTCATCGCCCAGAGCTATGCTGCGCAGCACGGTGACAAGCTCGACACACTGGCGCTCAGTGCCACCAACCGCATTCACAAACCCCAGCTGCGGGCGTCCGCCGCACTGGTCTGGCTGATCCGTCTGCTGCGGGGCCGCCGGCACCACAGCAAGCTCATAAGCGCCATGACCTTCGGCCAGTTCAACCGGCACTTCCGCCCTAACCGTACCGACTGCGACTGGCTCAGCCGGGACCCGCAACAAGTGGACCGCTACCGGGCAGATCCGCTGTGCGGGTTCGAGTGCAGCGCCGGCCTGTGGCATGATTTCATCACTGGTATGCTTGGCATCAATCCCGGACAATGGCCGCAGGATCTTCCGGTACACCTGTTTGCCGGCACCGATGACCCGGTGGGCGAGATGGGCAAGGGTATCCGCCAGCACTTCCGGGCGATCCGGGAGGCAGGCATCCAGAAGGTGACCTTCCGGCTGTTTGACGGAGGCCGCCACGAGATGCTGAATGAACTCAATGCCGAGGACGTATGGCAACACCTTCTGCAATGTATTCCGGTTCGGGAAAACACCTGCACCGAGCCCTTGCCGGCCTGATCGGCACTGCCCTGCTTGTTTTCCATTCTGCAGCCCTTGCGGAAACGGCCACCCTGGCGGTAGCCGCCAACTTCACCGGCACCATGAACCGGCTGGCGCCGTTGTTCGAACAACAGACCGGTCACCAGTTGCGCATCAGCTACGGCTCTACCGGCAAACTCTATGCCCAGATCCGCCATCGCGCGCCGTTTGATGCCTTTATGGCGGCAGACCGGGAACGACCGCAGTTACTGGAACAACAGGGGCTGGCGGTCGCCGGCACACGATTTGACTATGCCGAGGGCCGGCTGGCGCTTTGGAGCAGAACCCCCGATCTGTTTACCGATGGCACGGCCTGGCTGGCCCGACAACCCGAGCGGCTGGCCATCGGCAACCCGAAAACCGCCCCTTACGGCATCGCTGCCATGGAAGTGCTGCAGAATCTCGGGCTCGCACAAGCCCTCCGCCCCGCGCTGGTCAGCGGCGACTCCATTGCCCAGACCTTCCAGTTTGTCGCCACCGGCAATGCCGTCGCAGGGTTTGTAGCACTGGCCCAAACGCGGGCATGGAAGGAGGAAGGCTCCCTGTGGCTGGTACCGAATGATCTGCACACGCCCATCAGGCAACAGGCTGTTTTGCTGGGCCACGGCGAGGATAATCCGGCGGCCCGGGCGTGGATGTTGTTTCTCGCCAGCGAACCGGCACAGGCGATCATCCGTGAAGACGGCTACGATATTCCTGAACAGCCCAACCACTGAACTGGCGGAGACTTCATGAGCCCGGAATGGCAGGCCGTCTGGCTAACCCTGAAACTGGCAGGCATCACCACCGCACTGCTGCTGGTGATTGGTACGCCCATCGCCTGGTGGCTGGCCCGCACCGGGCACTGGCTGCGCCAGCCGGTTTCGGCCGTGGTTGCACTGCCACTGGTGCTGCCACCCACGGTGCTGGGTTTTTACCTGCTGATCGTTATGGGCCCGGATGGTGCCCTGGGTCGCCTGATGGAGAACCTCGGGCTGGGCCTCCTGCCCTTTACCTTCGAAGGCTTGGTGCTGGCGTCGGTTATCTATTCCCTGCCCTTTACCGTCCAGCCCCTGCAAACTGCTTTCCTGACCATCAACCAGAGCCTGCTGGAGACCGCCGCCACCTTGCGGGCTTCACCCCGGGATCGCTTTTTCTCGGTTGTGATTCCGCTGGCGCGACCGGGCTTTCTGACCGCCGCGGTACTGACCTTTGCCCACACTGTGGGTGAATTCGGGGTGGTACTGATGATTGGCGGCAACATTCCGGGAGAAACCAAGGTCTTGTCGGTGGCCATCTTCGACCATGTGGAAGCCCTTGAGTACACCCAGGCCCACTGGCTGTCTGCCGGCATGGTGGCGTTTTCCTTTGTGGTGCTGGTCAGCCTGTACGCCCTGAATGGCCGCTACCAGCCGGGAGTGGTGAAATGACCGGTACCGTCAACGCCTGCCTCCGGTGCCAGCTGGGGGACTTCACCCTGGATGTAGACCTGACCCTGCCCGGCTCCGGGATAACCGCGATCTTCGGCCACTCCGGGTGCGGCAAGACCACCCTGCTGCGCTGCATCGCCGGCCTGCAGCCTGCCGAGGGTCACCTGAGCGTGCTGGGCGAACCCTGGCAGGCCGGAAAGCTCAGCCGGCCCGTGCACCACCGGCCCCTGGCCTATGTGTTCCAGGAAACCAACCTGTTTCCCCACCTGTCGGTGCGTAAAAACCTGCTGTACGGATACCGGCGGGTGCCCAAAGCCCACCGGAAAATAGAACCTGAACAGGTGCACCAGTGGCTCGGCCTGTCGCCCCTGCTGGAGCGGATGCCGGCCGGGTTATCCGGCGGGGAGCGCCAGCGGGTGGCCATCGGCCGGGCCCTGCTCACCAGCCCCCGACTGCTGCTGATGGACGAGCCCCTGACGGCCCTGGACCAGCAGAGCAAACAGGACATCCTGCCGTACCTGGAACGGCTGCGGGACAGCCTGGAGCTGCCGGTGCTCTACGTATCCCACTCCACCGCCGAGGTGGCCCGGCTGGCAGATCATATCGTGATGATGGATCAGGGCCGGGTGGTTGCCCAGGGCCCGCTGCAGGAAACCCTGGCCCGCACCGATCACCCGTTCCGGCTGGAAGAAAATGCAGGGGTTATTCTGGAAGGCAAGATTATCGAGGTGGATACCCGCTGGCACCTGTGCCGGCTGGCATTCGATGGCGGCGAGCTCTGGCTGCGCCACCATGATCACCTGAGTGAGGGAATGACTGTGCGGGTACAGGTGCTGGCCCGGGATATCAGCCTTGCCCTGGAGGAAAATCCGGACCAGAGCATCCAGAACCTGTTACCGGCCTGTATCGACCAGATTGATACCGAGGTAACCCCCGGCACCAGCCTGGTACGCCTGGGAGCCGGGCCAACCGCTTTCCTGGCCCGCCTGACCACCCGCTCCCTGCACCAGCTGCAACTGGAGCAGGGCCAGCAGGTTTGGATGCAGATTAAATCCGTCGCCCTGATGGACTGACCTTACCGGGTGCCGAACACCACCATGGTCTTGCCTTTCACCCGCACCAGGCCCTGGTCTTCCAGGGTTTTCAGTACCCGGCCCACCATTTCCCGGGAACAGCCGACAATGCGGCCGATTTCCTGGCGGGTGATCTTGATCTGCATGCCGTCCGGATGGGTCATGGCATCCGGCTCCTTGCACAGGTCCAGCAGGGTACGGGCCACCCGACCGGTTACGTCCAGGAAGGCCAGGTCACCCACTTTGCGAGTGGTCTGGCGCAGGCGCGTTGCCATCTGCTCACCGATGAAATACAGCACCCGCGGATCCTGCTGGGCGATTTCCCGGAACTTGGTGTAGCTGATTTCCGCCACTTCACACTCGGTCTTGGCCTTGACCCAGGCACTGCGGGAATCCATGTTATCGAACAGACCCATTTCGCCGAAAAAGTCCCCGGCGTTCAGGTAGGCCATGATCATCTCCCGGCCATCGTCGTCTTCAATGATAACGGTCACCGAACCCTTGACGATGTAGAACAGGGAGTCACTTTTGTCGCCTGCATAAATGATGGTGCTTTTGGCGGGATAGCGCCGGCGATGGCATTGGGAAAGAAAATAATCGAGATGTTTGGTCTTCTGCTCAACCGGCTTGACGATAGTAGCCATAATGCGAGACGTGCCTCCTCAGAGTCTGGCAGTGCTTATCTTTTTATATCCCCGCTTTTCCCTGCAGGTTAGGGTTTTTACTGATGTGCCCGGCAACTTATAACAAGAAGGCCGGTTGCGGGCAACTGTGCTAGCATTCCCCGCCATACCCGAATAGCCGATGGAGACACCGATGAAAGCTACCGTTGACTGGACCGGCAATGCCAGCTTCAAAGCCACCAGTGGCACTGGCCACACCGTACAACTGGACGGACCGCCCGACCACGGCGGCCAGGACCTGGGCCCCCGCCCCATGGAAATGCTGCTGATGGGCGTGGGCGGCTGCTCGTCGTTTGATGTCATGAGCATCCTGAAAAAGAGCCGCCAGGACGTCACCGCCTGCCACGCCGAGCTCGAGGCCGAGCGGGCCGATGCCGTGCCTTCCGTGTTCACCAGGATTCACCTGCACTTTGTGGTAACCGGCCACAACCTGAAAGAAAAGCAGGTAGAACGGGCAGTTAGCCTGTCCGCAGAAAAGTACTGTTCGGCATCAATCATGCTGGGTAAGGCAGGCGTGGAAATCAGCCACAGTTACGAGATCCACGAGGCGGAATAACCGGCTGGAAAAAGTCATTGCAACGACTATCCAATGACACATACGGTATGCATAATACGCAACTTTCTTAAAGGTCTGCGCAAAAGGTGATCAACTATTATGGAAACCAAACTCCAGCTACACGGTTTCAACAACCTGACCAAGTCCCTGAGCTTCAATATCTACGATATCTGTTACGCGCAGACCGAAGAACAGCGTGAAGCCTATATTGATTACATCGACGAGATGTACAACGCCGAGCGTCTGACCCAGATCCTTTCAGACGTGGTCAAGATCATCGGCGCCAACATCCTCAACATTGCCCGCCAGGACTACGAGCCCCATGGCGCGTCTGTCACCATGCTGATTGCCGAGCATGAAGTGACCGACAGTGAAGCCAATAACGAGGAATCCCCGGGCCCGCTGCCAGACACCATTGTTGCGCACCTGGACAAGAGCCACGTAACCGTTCACACCTACCCGGAAAGCCATCCCCACGACGGCGTAAGCACCTTCCGGGCGGATATCGACGTATCCACCTGCGGCCTGATTTCACCGCTGAAGGTACTGAACTACCTGATCCACAGCTTCGATTCCGATGTCGTGACCGTGGACTACCGGGTGCGGGGTTTCACCCGCGATGTAGACGGCACCAAGCACTACATCGACCACGACATCAACTCGATCCAGAACTACCTGACCGAAGACACCCAGAACGCCTATCAGATGATCGACGTGAACGTGTACCAGGAAAACCTGTTCCACACCAAGATGATGCTGAAGGACTTCAACCTGGATAACTATGTATTTGGCGTGAATGCCAGCGAACTGGACCCGGCCGAAGCCCAGTCCATCGAAGACCGCCTGCGCCGCGAAATGCTGGAGATTTTCTACTCCCGAAACGTGGAATAGTCCGGCCCTGCCGGTGGCCCGGACGGGCCGCCGGCCGCTCCTTCAGTTTTTTTGATCCCTCCCGCCAGAATTCTGCGTTTTCATCCTGCCCGTCGCCCCGGTTTAATGGAACCATTGCTAACCGAGAGGACGACACCATGACGCATCGCGCCCTGAAACAGATTATCCCCGCACTGGAGACCTCCGATGGTGCCGGGGTAAAAATCAAACGCTCCCTGGGCCAGCGCCAGAGCATCCGCATGGATCCCTTCCTGATGCTCGACGAGTTCGGCTCTGACCAGCCCCAGGATTACATTGCAGGCTTTCCCGCCCACCCGCACCGGGGTTTCGAGACGGTCACCTACATGATCGAAGGCCACATGTTGCACGAAGACCACCTGGGTAACCGGGGCAACCTGCGCAACGGCGGCGTACAGTGGATGACCGCCGGCCGGGGCATTGTGCACTCGGAAATGCCGCAGCAGGAATCCGGCCTGATGCGCGGTTTCCAGCTGTGGCTGAACCTGCCGGCGGCGGAAAAAATGAAACCGGCCGGCTACAGGGATATCCAGCCCGAAGACATTCCGGCCTTCAGTCAGGGCGGCGCCACCGTCAAGCTGATTGCCGGCGAGATGACCCTCAGTGGTGGCCAGGTATCCGGTGCGGTCACCGGCGGCAGTACCGATGCCATCTACGCCGACATTCACCTGGAGCCCGGCAGCCAGCTATCATTGCCGGTACCGGCCAGCCACAACGCCATGCTGTACCTGTACGAAGGCGATGCCGAGCTGATCACGGGGGGCGAGCGCACCCGCCTGCCGGCATCGGCAGCCAGTGTGCTGGATGACGGTGACGAGCTGATGCTGGAGGGCGGCACACAGCCGGCCCGTGTGCTGCTGATAGCCGGCAAACCGATCGGCGAGCCGATCGTGCAATACGGCCCGTTTGTGATGAACACCCGGGAAGAAATCGAACAGACCCTGAAGGATTACCAGAGCGGCCATCTGACCGCCTGAGCTTCAGGCGAAGGCCTTGCCGGCCATCAGCTTCTGCACCATGGGCCGGACGATCAGGTCCATCGCCAGGGGCATCTTGGTACCGGGAATCACCAGGGTATCGTGGCGGGACAGAGTGCTGTGGGGAATCACCTGCAGCAGCCAGGCAAAGTCGACATCGGCGGCTTCCCGGAAGTGGATCACCACCATGCTTTCATCTTCGGTGGGCACATCCCGGGCAATAAACGGGTTGGAAGTATCCACCAGCGGGATGCGCTGGAAGTTGATGTGGGTATGGGAGAATTGCGGCACGATGTCGTGCACATAGTCGTCCATACGGTTGATGATGGTTTTGACCACCGCATCCGGGCTGTAACCCCGCTGGTTGGTATCCCGGTGAATCTTCTGGATCCATTCCAGGTTAACGATGGGCACCACGCCAATCAACAGGTCCACATACTGGGCAATGTTGTAGTTTTCGCTGACCACCCCGCCATGCAAACCTTCGTAGAACAGTAAATCGGTATCCGCCGGCAATGACTGCCAGGGGGTGAAGGTTCCGGGCTTGAAACCGGCCGCAATCAGCTCCCGGTCTTCATCATGGACATAGTGGCGATAACGGCCGTTGCCGGTATGGCTGTAGTCGTACAGCAAGGCTTCCAGGCGGTCGATGTGGTTGGCCGCCAGGGCAAAGTGGTTGCGCTCGCCGAACTGCCCCTTGGCGGCCAGCCGGGCCATCTGCTCGCGGGTATATCGGTGAAAGCTGTCGCCGCTGACCATGGCCGCGCTGATGTCTTCACTGGCAAACAACCGGCTGAAGATCTGGCCGGTTGTACTGGTGCCCGCTCCGGAGGACCCGGTAACGGCTATAACAGGATGGCGTTTGGACATAAACGGCAAGGCTCCCGGATCAGGTCAGGCTGTCGAGCAGCCGCGGCTTCTCGATCACAAAGCCCTGAGCATAGTCCACACCCAGCTGTCGCAACAGGTCCAACACGTCCCGGGACTCCACCTGCGAGGCAATCACCTCCCGCTCCATGTAGTGGGCCATGTCGACCATGGACTTCACCATGGTCTGGTCAGTCTCGCTGGCCACCAGCTGGCTGGTGAAGGCGCTGTCGATCTTGATCAGGTCCACCGGCAGCGAACGCATGAACTGGAACGAGCTGGGGCCGCTACCGAAATCCCCCAGGCAGAACCGGCAACCCAGCTCCTTCATTTCCGCCATGAAGTCGGCCACCGCCTGCAGGTCATTGATGGCCGAAGCTTCTGTCAGTTCGAACCAGAGTCGTTCAATGGGCGCATCCTGCTTGCTGAGCTTTTCGTAGATAAATTCCAGCAGCGACTGGTCATTCAGGGAGTGACCGGACAGGTTGATACAGATTCCACCCACCGCGCCGGGGTCCGGCGCCTCATCCCGCAACCAGTCCAGCATGTGGCCCACCACCCAGCGGTCCACCACCTGCATCCGGTCGTAGCGTTCGGCCATGCGGATGAAGTCCCGCCCGGTAATCAGCTGCCCGCTGTCGTCGTACATGCTGATCAGCACTTCGTACTGGGACGGCATCCTGGCTTTGCCATGCAGCGGGATAATCTTCTGGCAGCGCAGCAACATGCGCTCGTCGCCCGGGTCCCGCAGGTTCGCCAGCCGGGCGGCAATCTGTTCCTGGCGGTCCTGGTCGGCCTTGTCCGGCGCATACTCGGCAATGGTGCCCTCGCCTTTCTTGCGGGCGGCGGTCAGCGCCTGCTCTGACGCCCGCAACCAGCGCTCGCCATTGACCAGCACCGGCAGGTCCGGCACCAGCCCCACGTTCGCCGACAACGCATACTGGTTGCCGCCGAATTCGAACACATCGGTTTCGATGGCGCTGATCAGCGCCTTGGCAATGCTGTTGCCCTTGTCCGCCGGCACCAGCATGGCAAATTCGTTACCCGCCAGGCGCGCCACCGGCCGGCCACCCTCGGCCTGCCGGCACAGGATATCCGCCAGGCGTTTCAGCGCTTCATCACCGGCCTGGTAGCCGGCCGTGTCGTTCAGTAGCCGGAAGCCCCGCAGATCCAGGTACAGCAAGGCCAGGTTTTCTTCCCGTCCCGCCAGTTGCTGGTCGAGCATACGCTCGAATTCCCGGCGGTTCAGCAGGCCGGTCAACTGGTCATGGCTGGATGCCCAGGACAGCTGGTCGTAAACATCCTTGACCATGCGGTCGATACTTTCATCCACCAGCGGCCGATCATACTCGGCATCCGGCACAATCACGCCACGGCGCATCTGGCGGGCCAGGTCTTCCAGGCCCAGCTCCACCACTCTCATGCCCTGATGGTTCACAAAGACAAAGCGGCCGAAGCCCCGGGCAACCCACACCAGCCTGATATGCTGGGGCTGTTCCGGCTGGCTCAGGTCCTTCAGCCATTGCCCGCCCTGCAACTGCTGGGCGCGGGTAATCCAGCGCTGGAGGTTGCGCCGCTCCAGTTCGCTCAGGCCATCCTGGTCCTGTGCTGACGCATCCTGCTCCGGCTCTGCCTCGGGCACATCCACCATTTCAGGCGGCTGCTCCGGCGACCGCACCAGGAACCGTTTGAGTTCTTCCCGAATCCGGGACGAGGGCATATGGTTACCGGAAATAGACGCCAGGCCATCCTGGATCAGCCGCAGCAGTTCCGGCAGGTTGATCTCCATCTGCGGGTCTTCACCGAAAGCCTGCAGGGAGTCGATCACCTCCAGGTAATCAGCCCATGCCTGGCTGTCCGGGCCCTGGCGGATCCAGGTCAGCGACAGCAGGTCACGCCAGCCGCCTTCCAGCAGGGTCATCAGTGCCCTGGGCACCCGGCAGCCGGCAATCTTGCGGTTGACCGCTTCAGTGACCGCCGCCCGGGACTCGGATACTTTCTGGGCCCCCTCTGCTGCCGCCGTCACCCGCTCAACGTTGCGGCGATAAATCTGGTTCTGGCGCTCGATCAGCCCGTCCAGCTCGGCAAGCGTTTGCTCGAACATCGCCGGGTCCTGCTCGAACTCGGTGGCAATACGGTGCACCAGCTCATCAACCCGGCGCTGCACCACCGGGTTGATCCGGCCGCCCCGGATACCCAGCTGGGCCAGCCGGTTCATCACTTCCCGAACCGGGCTGCCATGGTCCTCGAAAAACGCAGGATCACGCATCACCACCTTCAGTACCGGCACTTCCAGCCGGCGCATGATGGCCTGGGCGTGTTCACTGAGTTTCGGGCTGGACAACACACTCTGGAAAAAGCGGTCAACCACATCGAGGGTTTCCTGCTGTTCCTCGTTCAGGCCGGCGTCTTCGCCATTTTCCCGAACCTTGCCCAGCACCCGCTCTTTCAGGGATGCGGTATCGTCTTCGTCACCGACAACCTGTAGCTGCAGTTCCTGCAGATCACGGTACAGCTCACCCGGCGACAGCGGCCGGGCATCGGCGGGGAACATCCCGGTTGCCGGTTCTCCGGCGGCCGCCCGTCTGGCCTGGAGGGTACTCAACAGGTTGCGAACCGTGGCGAACGCCGTCCGGGCCGACTGGGAATAACCACGGAAGTCACCGGTTGGCCGGTTAGCGGGGTCGCTGTTCTGGTCCGCAGTACTTTGCTGATCGTCCACAGCCGGTTTCGGCTCCTCGGCCGGCTTCGGCTCCGGCGGCGTCTTGGTTGGCCGGGGATCGGGCTGTTCACTGAGGTAGCGGGACAGGTCGAGATCCGGCAACACACCATGGCGAATCAGTATGTTGTTCAGTTCCCGGTACATGGGCCCGAGTTCCTTCAATACCGTCAGTTCGAAAACCTTCAGGCATATTTTTTCCACATCCCGGGACAGGTTGAGCTGCCCCAGAGCGTTATGGAACGCCTCGCTGACCAGGGCCGGCCCCAGCGGATTATGGTGGCCGGTACGGTTGGCCACCTGCAGGTGATCCAGGCGCAGCTTCAGCTGCAGCAAGTCACCGCGATAGCGGGTGTCGGCCCGGGTCACCATCACCCGTACCGCCAGCCATTCCTCAAATTCGTTCTTGTCGACCACCGACAGCGCCGCGCCGGGGGCGCCCTTGGGTTCGGGCTTCAGGGGGGACTGCAGGCTGGCCGCCATCTGGTGCCAGATAACCCGCTGGCGGCTGTGGATCTGCCCGGCCGCTTCCAGGTATTCGTTGGCCTGCTGGTCATGGGAGGCCTTCTTGGCAGCAGCCTGCAGTTCCTCGGCCATCTGAACGATGCAGGCATCCATCAGGGGTTCGATATAGTGGGTAATTGCCCGGGCGGCCTGGTGCAGGACAAACTGGACCCGGTCAGAAGGCGCCTTGAGGGAAGAACGATCCTGTTCCCGGCTGGCGCCGCACAGTTTGAGCATGGCGTTGACCGCCTCGGGGGCCGACCGGGTAAAATTGACGCCCATGGCCCCTTCGGTACGGCGGGTGGGTGTCACATGCAGCTCGTAACGGCGGTTACCTTCCAGCCCGCGAAAACGCACCACCAGCTCTTGCGGCGCATCACCCGAGAAGGCCCGTTCGATCTTGCCGGAGGTTTCGGCAGAATAACGAATGTACATGCCCTCGGCACAGAAATCGGCAATCTGGCACGGCAACGGATTACCGGTCCCGATATCAAGCTGGGCTGCGAGTTTGATGGGCTGTCGGGTACTGCTGCGACGTTCTTTGGGTTCCATGGACATCCTGGTCGGTTACCGGTTCGACGGCGATGGCTGGCAATGCATCTGCTCAGTGACCTTGCGCGTGTTTCATCATAACATTCCATGTCATGAAACAGCTTATTCAGATCAATCTTCTTTTACTACTTCTGGCTGGTGTATCCGGGTGTTCGACTTTCGGCTACTACAGCCAGGCCATCGGCGGCCACCTGTCGCTGATGATGCGGGGCGAGCCGGTAGAGCGACTGCAAAAGCAGCCGGATACACCGCCGGAATTGCGGCAGAAACTGGAGCTTGCCGAAGCTGCCCGCCGCTTCGCCCGCAACCGGCTCGACCTGCCCGCAGGCGATGCGTTTACCGAGTTCGTGGAACTGGACAGGCCCTGGGTGGTGGTCAACCTGGTGGCGGTGCCCGAGTTCTCCCTGGAGCCCCACCGCTGGTGCTATCCGGTGCTCGGCTGCCAGGCTTACCGAGGCTACTTCAAACTCGAACAGGCACGCAAGGAAGAGGCCCGGTTCCGCCAGCAGGGCTACGACACCTTTATTGGCGGGGTGACGGCCTACTCAACACTGGGCTGGTTTGATGACCCGCTGCACACCGGCTTTACCCGCCTGTCGGATGACCGAATGGTAGCGCTGATGTTCCACGAACTGGCCCACCAGGTGGTCTACATGGCCGAAGATACCGCCTTCAACGAGAGCTTCGCGACCGCCGTGGAACTGGAAGGGCTGCGCCTGTGGCTGGAGCAGCAGAACAGTGCGGAAGATTTTGACCTGGCCTTGCTGCGGCAGGAACACCGAAACCAAACCCTGGCCCTGGTTGAGGCAACTACGGCAGAGCTGGAGCAGCTGTACAACCGGCAGGACAGGCTGACACCCGAACAACTGCGTGAACACAAGGCAGGACACCTGGAGCAACTGGCGCAAGCCTACGCCCGGCTGGCCGATGACTACCCGGAGCCCGGCCCTTTCGGGGCGCCGCCGGTGCAGCTGAACAACGCCAACCTGGCGCTGTTCCGGCAGTACAATCAGCATGTGCCGGCGTTCCGGCAACTGTTGCGGGAGCTGGACTACAACTTCGGGGAACTCTACCGGCAAGTGGAACAGCTGTCCGGCCAGCCGGAACCGAAACGCAGGGCCCGGCTGGCGGAGTTGTCACATCGGTTTGACGAACACCTTTGAGTTGCGCTGGGTGTTGTAGGCCGCCAGCTTGGGCCCCGGCAGGTTCTGCACGGCCGTCGGCTCGAAGCCCCGCTCCCGGAACCAGTGTTCGGTCTGGGTGGTGAGCACAAACAGTTTGCGGATGCCCTGGCTGCGGGCCAGCTTTTCCACCATGGCCAGGATGTCGTCACCCCGGCCTGCCCGGCGATAAGAAGGGTCAACGGCGAAGCATGAAAGCTCGCCGGCGCCTTCATCCGGGTAATTGTAGAGGGCAGCGCAACCCACAATGGTGCCGTCCCGTTCTGCCACCACAAACCGGTCGATTTCGGTTTCCAGCATTTCCCGGGAGCGGCGCACCAGTACGCCCTGCTCTTCCAGTGGCTGAATCAGTTCGAGGATCCCGCCGATGTCTTCCACCCGGGCCTGGCGAATCTGCTCGTAGTTGTCACCGCTCACCAGGGTGCCGGAGCCGTCCCGGGTGAACAGTTCTTCCAGCAAGGCGCCGTCTTCGGCGTAGCTGATAATGTGGGCCCGGCGCACCCCTTTAACACAGGCATCACAGGCAGCTTTCAGCAGCGCGGCATCGTGGCCGGTCACGGTATTGTCGTTCAGCCGCTCGGAAGCCTGGCGCGCAGACAACTCACGGATCAGCGAGCCGTCTTCATCCAGCAGGCCTTCATCATCAATAAAGACAATCAGCTTTTCCGCCTGCAGCGCGGCCGCCACCTGGCTGCCAACATCCTCGTAGGACAGGTTGAAGGCGTCGCCGGTGGGTGAATAACCCATAGGCGGCAGGAGTACAATGTGGCCCAGTTCCAGCAACTGCTCGATACCCCGGCTGTCGACCCGGCGCACCCGGCCGGTGTAGCCGTAATCAATACCATCCAGCACCCCGACCGGCTTGGCGGTCAGATAATTGCCACTGCTGACACGGATCCGCGCGTTGTGCATGGGCGAGTTCACCAGCCCCATGGACAACTGGCTTTCAACGTAGGCGCGCAAGCCGCCAATGGCTTCCATCACCAGCGGCAGGTGGTCGTCGGGAGTGACCCGAAGCCCGCGGGAGAAGGTGGATTCCAGGCCGGCATCATCCAGCCGCGACTGGATCTGCGGGCGACCACCAAAGGCCACCACTAGTCGCACACCCAGGCTGCTGAGCAGGGCGATGTCGTGGATGATATTAATAAAATTGCGGTGTTCTATGGCATCGCCGGGCATGGTCAGCACCACCGTGCGCCCGCGATGGGCGTTGATGTACGGCGATGAGTGCCGGAACCCGTGCAGCCATTCGTTTGATTTCAAACCGGTCTCCCTGTTCATCCGATACAGAACTGCCTGATCAGTCCCCGCAGAATATCCACCGTGGGCTGTAATTGCGACAATTCCAGGTACTCGTCTGGTTGGTGCGCCTGGTCAATGGAGCCAGGGCCCATCACCAGGGTTTCCAGGCCCAGCTTCTGCAGCCAGGGCGCTTCGGTGGCGAAGGCGACAGCATGGGCGGTGTGCCCGGTGAGCTTTTCGCAGGCTTGCACCAGTGCCGCATCCGCCGGCGTCTCGAACGGTGGCACACCATCGAACAAAGGCTCGAAACTGAGGGCCAGCTGGCGCCGCTCCGCCAGCGGCTGGATGCGGTTCAGGATAGCCTGGCGCAGGTTATCCATGTCCATGCCCGGTAACGGCCGCAGATCAAAGTGCAGCTCGCAGCGGGCACAGATACGGTTCGGGTTGTCGCCACCGTGGATACAGCCAAGGTTAAGGGTGGGCACCTGCACCTTGAACGCCGGGTTTCGGTACTTCTCCTGCCACTGGCCACGCAGGGCCAGCAGTTCGGTCATGGCCTCGTGCATACCCTCCAGGGCATTGCGGCCTAAATCCGGGTTCGAGGAATGGCCGGACTGCCCCTCAAAGGTCAGCCGCTCCATCATGATGCCTTTGTGCATGCGCACCGGCCGCAGGCTGGTGGGTTCGCCAATCACGGCATAGCGGGCCCTGGGCTTGCCCGCCTCGGCCAGCGCCCGGGCCCCGTTCATGGAGCTTTCTTCGTCGGCGGTGGCAAGGATAATCAGGGGCTGCTTCAGGGGCTGGTCAATAAAGGCTTTCGCCGCCTCGATGGCGAGCGGGAAAAACCCTTTCATATCGCAGGTACCCAGGCCATACCAGCGATCGTCTTTTTCGGTCAGGGTGAAGGGGTCGCTGTGCCAGCGTTTGTCGTCAAAGGGCACGGTATCGGTGTGGCCGGACAGCACCAGGCCGCCGGGGCCGCTGCCCAGAGTAGCCACCAGGTTGTACTTTCCGGGCATGCCCGGCACATCCAGGATCTCGATGGCAAAGCCCAGCGCTTCGAGCCATTCAGCCAGGGTGCGAACCACCGCCTCGTTGCTGTGGTCCCAGTCCGGCGACGCACTGCTGATCGATGGCTGGGAAATCAATCGGGCCAGCATCTCCCGGATGCCCGGCACGCTGGCTTTGCTGTCTGTGTGCACCATCCTCGCCTCCCGGCTTGTTGGCGTCAGTCTGCCCGGCCGCGCCGCCAGACTTCGAATTGGCTGATGGCGCGAATCAGTATCGGATAGGATACTTCGCCGCTGCCCACCGAACGGGTGATGTCCATTTCCCTTTCCCCGACAATGTCGAGCCGGCCTTCCAACTGGTTACCGTTCGACAGAGTTATACGAACCTGTCGGCCGATCCAGTCGCTCGCGTTTTCGGAATCTTCTTCATACCACCCCTGCTTGCCCGGCTCTTCCTGGACAGCGACCGGCTCCATGGCTTCAGCCGGCAGAGGCGGCTCAACCACTTCAATGGTGGTCAGGTAGACATCCGGAACCGTGGCGCCATTGTAGGTCACCGGCCAGGCGGCCTCCGGGTTGTCTTCGGTGCGAACCGGGATATCCGGTGTGCCGGTGGTGGCCGCAACCGGGAATACCAGCTCGCCGCCTTCGGTCAGCCACTGACGATACAGCGCAACGAGTTGGTCACTGGCCTGGTATCCCCGGGCCCGCAGCCCGGTATCCAGTGCAGTTGCCGCCTTGCCTGCCCACTCGTTCACCGTGAGCCCGGTTTCCCGGCCACAGTAGGCTGACAAACGGCGCATCAGGCCACCATCCCGCAAAGTAACGCTGGCATTGTCCTGTGCACCGGCCAGGGTCAGCTCCGAATCCAGCAGTTGTAAGCGGGCACCGGGCCAGTGCACTTCCAGGCTGCCGGTATCCACCGTATTCAGTTCCGCGTGCAGGCCTTCGCTGTCCTGAATCAGCAACAGGTCACCGCGGATGGCTTCAATACCCATGCGGGTCAAGTCGCCGCTGCCCAACTGCTGGCGCGGGTCCGGCGCACAGGACAGCACAACCAGAGGTGCCGGTGCATCCTCGGCTTCAGCGCCGGCGGTTACCCAGTTGCGGAACATCACCGGTTCCAGAACCATGCTGGCCTGCTCTACCTTTAGCTGCCAGTCGGATGGCAGCGGCTCCGGGTACATCAGTGCCGTCAGCAGGCTCACCGGCGAGCCGGTGTCCAGCTCCACCAGGCCCAGCTCCAGTGGCTGGGTCAGCCGGAAGTCCTGCCAGCCTGCTTGTTTCAGCAGTAACCGGCCATCCAGTGCCGAGCTGATGTTGCCTCGCTGCAATACACCGACCTCCGAGAGTGCCGTGCGCGCCTCCGCCAGGCGCTGATCCGCCAGCCACCAGGCACCGGCCTTGAAGCCGGCAAACACCACCAGGGCCAGGATGATCAGAAAGGACAGCAGGCGCTTCATGCCACGGTTACTCCCGGTTATCGGCTTCAGTTACGGGAAATCAGGGTACCGACACCTTCGTCGGTAAAGATTTCCAGCAGACAGGCATGGGCCACCCGGCCATCAATGATGTGGGAGGTACGCACGCCGTTTTCCACCGCACTCAGGGCGCAACGGATTTTCGGCAGCATGCCGCCGTGGATGGTGCCGTCTTCGATCAGGTCGTTGACCTGCTGCGCAGTCAGGCCAGTCAGCACCTTGTCGTCCTTGCTCTTCAGGCCGGAGACGTTGGTCAGCAGGATCAGCTTCTCCGCCTTCATGGCCTCGGCCACCTTGCCGGCTACCAGGTCTGCGTTGATATTGTAGGAAGCACCGTCCGGGCCGACACCGATGGGCGCAATCACCGGAATCACGTTGCTGCGGGTGAGCATGTCGATCACATCCACATTCACGCTGGCCACTTCGCCGACATGGCCGATATCAATGATTTCCGGGCGTTCCAGCTCCGGGGAACGATCCACCACTTCCAGCTTGCGGGCGCGGATCAGGTTGGCGTCTTTACCGGTCAGGCCCACGGCGGTGCCGCCTTGGGCGTTGATCAGGGAAACGATTTCCTTGTTGACCTGGCCGCCAAGCACCATCTCTACCACATCCATGGTCTCGGAGTCGGTCACCCGCATGCCGTTCACAAAGCGGGACTGGATGTTCAACCGCTCCAGCAGCTCACCAATCTGGGGGCCACCACCGTGCACCACAATGGGATTGATACCGACCAGCTTCATCAACACCACGTCGCGGGCGAAGCTGCTCTTCAGGTCTTCATTTTCCATGGCGTTGCCGCCGTATTTGATCACAACCGTCTTGCCGGTAAACCGTTGGATATAGGGCAGGCCCCGGCTCAGTACCGAGGCCACCTGCATTGCTGTTTCACGATCCAGCGCCATGGTGATGTGTTAATCCTTACTGTCAGAGAATGGTTTGAATCAGAAATCGGCCACCAGGTCCGGTGCCGCTTTCTGTAACTGTTCCCGGAACACGGACTTGATCCGCTCCAGGGCGTCCTCGTTTTCGGCCTCGAACCTCAGCACCAGCACCGGCGTGGTGTTGGATGCCCGGCACAGGCCCCAGCCATCGGTGTAGTCTACCCGCAGGCCGTCAATGGTACTGACGTTGCCGTCGCCGAAATCAGCCTGCTGCTCCAGGCGTTCGATAATGGCAAACTTGTCGCTCTCGGTAACCTGTACATTCAGCTCAGGGGTGCTGATGTCTTCCGGGAAGTCCTCGAACACCTCATCGCTGTGGCGATCTTCAATCCCCAGGATTTCCAGCAAGCGGGCGGCGGTATACAGGCCGTCATCAAAGCCGTACCAGCGCTCGGCAAAGAAGATGTGCCCGCTCAGTTCGCCCGCAAGCAAGGCACCGGTTTCCTGCATCTTGGCTTTCATCAGGGAGTGGCCGCTCTTCCACATAATGGGCCGGCCACCGGCTTCGGAAATCACCCCAGCTAGGCGACGGCTGCATTTGACGTCATACAGCACATCGGCACCCGGATTGCGGGACACCACATCCCGGGCGAACAGCATCAGCAGGCGATCGGGCCAGATAATCTTGCCACTGTTGGTCACCACGCCAAGCCGGTCGCCATCGCCGTCAAAGGCCAGGCCGATATCCGCGCCGGTTTCCTGCACCTTCGCGATCAGGTCCTGCAGGTTCTCGGGCTTGCCCGGGTCCGGATGGTGATTGGGGAAGTCACCGTCAACGTCACAATGCAGCGGTGTCACTTCGCAACCCAGTTCTTCCAGCAACATGGGGCCAAGCTCGCCGGCAATTCCGTTGCCGGCATCCACAACCACCTTGAGGGGTGCGGCCACGGCAATATCACCGACGATCCGGTCCAGGTAGGCCCGGCGCACGTCTTCCCGGGACAACTCACCCTGGCCGGCACTGAAGTCGGCATTCTGGATGCGGTCATACAGCTTCTGGATAGCATCGCCGGACAGGGTTTCGCCCCCCAGCATAATCTTCAGGCCGTTGTAGTTGGCCGGATTGTGGCTGCCGGTCACCATCACACCAGAGCCGGTTTCCAGGTGGTGGGCGGCAAAGTACAGCACCGGCGTGGGCACTGCGCCCACCTCGATCACGTTACAACCGGTGGAGAGCACACCCCGTGCCAGCGCATCGGCCAGGCCCGGGCTGGAATGCCGGCCGTCGTAACCGATACACAAAGACGTAACGCCCCGGTCGGTCGCCTCAGAGCCGATGGCCCGGCCAATAACCTCGACAACATCCTCGGTCAGGTTATCGCCAACAATGCCGCGGATATCATAGGCCCGGAAAATTTCCGGCCGCACGTCCACCTGCGTGGTCTCAGCCAGAACCGGTTCATCCTCGTCAAACAGTTCGTCGTCGAACATCGGGGCATCACCAAAGCCGAGGACGTCTTCATCGCCATCCATCATATCTACATCGGGAATATCGTCCTGGAACATGGGAGCGGCGCTATCGGAGGCACGAGCGCTGGCCCGGGCGGGCTTGCCGTTGCCATTTTCGCCAGCTTTGGTTACCCGGCTTTCTACCGCCAGTGCCAACCGGTGCAGCACTTCGCCGGCTGAGGCCACCGTATCCCAATGCAGCGCCGGCAGGCGCAACCGTTCACCGACAAAGGCCTTATGGGCCCACTGGATCAGCGCAGACATATCTTCACGGATACTGCGCTGGGCTGCCGCCAGCAGCATCCATACCAGTACCGCTGCCAGCAGGGCCGGAATACCGATCAGCAGTGCCAGTGCCATGGGGCTGACCACCGGTTCCGGTGCCGAGGCTGCCTGGTACACCACGGACCAGTCCGGGTTGGTTAACCTGCGGGTTTCTGAGGGCCCGTTTCCGTTACCGGCGCTGGCAACGGTGCCGGAACTGCCGGAAATGGTCTGGACCAAGGCCAGCTGACCGCCCAGCCGGCCATTGGCGACCGTCAGCATCGGTTGCAGAATGTCAGCATCAAAGACAGCCAGTACGGTTCCGACGACCGCATTGCTCACCGGATTCCGGACCGGCGCAGCAAACTGGATATACCAGACACCATCCCGGGGGAAGGCGTCCGGCTGCAGCGGCAAACCTTTTTCGGCCCGACGAGCCAGCTCAGCACCGGCAAACCCCAGCAAGGAGCCATTATCACCAGCGCGAGGGATATCGCCATGAGGGAAAACAAACACCGCGCTGGCACCGGGCAAGGCATTTTGGAGCTGACCGGCCAACACCTCGGCACTAGTGTCTCCAGCCAGGCCCCGGAGTACATGGGGCTGGTTGGCGATGGCCTGAACCTGATCCTGCTGGGCAGTGAAATACCGGTTCAAGCGCTGCTGGGCGCTGTCGGCTTCCACCTGACGCGATGCTTCATGGCGCTTTTCCGCCGCCGGCATCACCGACAGGAAATACACGGCGAGCACAGCGACTACACCGGTCAGTAACACTGCCAGTGCTTGCTGCAACGCAACCGACCCCAGACGACGCCCCCTTTTGGCCACCGGCTCCTGTGACTTGCTACTTTGCTCTACTGGGCTCTGTTCCGGCGTCTGGTCCTGGGCGGACTCTTTGCTCTTCTTTTTACCGAATTTCATAGTGCATCCCGCAGTTATTTTTGAGTCCCAATGCTGCCTTGCTCTGCGAAGTATAGCTGGCAGCCGTGCTGACGGCTCTCAGCCTTTAGGGTGTGATCAGTGGCTCCCGGTAGAGCCAAATCCGCCGGCACCCCGTTCGCTGGCCTGGAACTCCGACACCACTTCAAACTCCGCCTGAACCACCGGAACCAGCACCAGTTGGGCAATGCGCTCGCCCACTTCAATGGTGAACGGGGTCTGACCCCGGTTCCAGCAGGACACCATCAGCTCGCCCTGATAGTCCGAATCGATCAGCCCCACCAGGTTACCCAGCACAATACCGTGTTTGTGGCCCAGGCCACTGCGAGGTAGGATCATGGCCGCCAGCGCCGGGTCTTCGATATAAATCGACAGGCCGGTGGGGATCAGGTGGGTTTCCCCGGGCGCCACCGTCAGCGGCTGCTGGACACAGGCCCTGAGGTCGAGGCCGGCAGAACCGTCGGTTGCGTATGAGGGAAACGGGATCCCGGTTCCGATACGGTCGTCCAGAATCCGGATTTGTAAATTCTTCTTGGTCATGCGTTTTCAATCCTGTCACTGTGGCTGGCAATGAGCGTAACCAGTCGCTCTGCGATGGCCTGTTTGCTGTCCGGGCCGATGGACTCCTGGCCTTCCGGCCAAAAAACCGTAACGGCATTCTGGTCGCTGTTAAAGCCCAGCCCCGGCGCAGAGACATCATTGGCCACAATCATGTTCAGTTTCTTGCGCTGCATTTTGTCGGTAGCGTAGCGGGCGACCTCTGTGGTTTCCGCCGCAAAGCCCACGGTAAAGGGCGCATCAGGCCTGGCCGCGATGGTGGCCAGGGTATCCGGATTGCGCACCAGCGCCAGGCTCATGGCTTCGCTGGTTTTCTTGATCTTGTCGCCGGCGCAGTTTTCCGGCCGGTAGTCCGCCACGGCGGCGGTGGCGATAAAAACATCGCAACCTTCGGTGACCGCTTGCTCGGACGCCCGCAGCATATCCCCTGCCGTCACTACCGGGCGCACTTCCACGCCCTCCGGGGCCGGCAGGTTTACCGGGCCACTGACCAGCACCACCCGGGCACCGGCCGCCGCTGCGGCACGGGCAATGGCGTAGCCCATTTTGCCGGAGCTGTGATTGGAGATGTAGCGCACCGGGTCAATGGGCTCCCGGGTTGGCCCCGCAGTGATCACCAGCCGGCGACCGGCAAGCACTCCCGTAGCCGGGGGTTCGGGCGGCGCCATAACCAGCCGGGCCAGGGCTTCCGGCTCCAGCATCCGGCCCGGGCCGGTATCGCCACAGGCCTGCTCACCCTGATCTGGCCCCCACAGGGTAATCTGTGGATCTTCTGAGAGCAGCTGAACGTTGCGTTGGGTGCGGAAATTTTTCCACATGGCCTGGTTCATGGCCGGCGCAACCGCGATCGGCGCCTCGGTAGCACAGCACACAGTGGTCAGCAAGTCGTCTGCCATACCCTGGGCCAGCCGGGCCAGGAAATCGGCAGACGCCGGCGCGACCACCACCTGGTCGGCCCACTTGGCCAGCTCGATATGCCCCATGCCGGCTTCCGCCTCCGGGTCCAGCAGGGACGTACGAACCGGCTCGCCGCTGAGCGCCTGGAAAGTCAGTGGCGTTATGAACGCTTCGGCACCACGGGTCATCACAACCCGCACTTCCAGCCCGGCTTTTTTCAACAACCGGACCAGTTCGGCACTCTTGTAGGCGGCAATGCCACCGGTGATTCCCAGCAGAATTCGCTTGGCAGCCATGGGGGCTCCGTAATCCCGTAAAATGAAAGGGTTATAAGATAGCACGCCGCGGGCCGGCAGGCAGCCTGCACGGCCACCCCGTTCGTTTACCAAATGTTACCTTTTCAGGTAACCTTTGTAATTCTGAGAACCCGATGCAGGACGCATCGCCCGTATCAAACCAAAGCAAGGAAGCCCGGATGACCGATTCCAGCTGGCCCACCGACGAGCGGCCCAGAGAACGCCTGCTCGCCCATGGCGCCCAATCCCTGTCTGACGCCGAATTACTGGCCATTTTTCTGCGCACCGGCACGACCGGCATGCCGGTGATGGCACTGGCACGACACCTGATTGACGAATTCTCCGGCCTGCGGGGGCTGATGACCGCCTCCCGCCGGCAGTTTCTGCAAGTGAAAGGCCTGGGTACCGCCAAGTACGCCCAGGTGCAGGCCGCCATGGAAATGGCCCGGCGGGTCATGGACGAACCCCTGCGCCAGGGTGATCCGCTGCGCTCACCGGCAGACACCCGGCGCTTTCTCACCAGCCGACTGGGCACCTATCCCCACGAAGTATTCGCCGGACTGTTCCTGGACAACCGCCACCGGGTCATCCAGTACCGGGAGCTGTTCCGGGGCACCATCGACGGCGCAGCCGTGTATCCGAGGGAAGTGGTGCGCCAGGCCCTGGAAGACAACGCCGCAGCCGTCATTTTCGCCCACAACCACCCCAGTGGCGTGGCCGAGCCCAGCCAGGCCGACATTTCCCTGACCCGCAGATTGAAGGAAGCGCTGGGATTGGTGGATATCAGGGTTCTTGACCATATGGTTATTGGCCACGGTGAGGTAATATCGCTGGCTGAACGAGGGTTGATGTAACCGCTGCGGGGTCGCCACCGGAAAACTGGACAATTTCCCAACAATTTTTTGCGTTGGCTGGCCAGTTCTGGTATAAAAGCGTCCCTTTCTGGCGGCGTCTGGCGAGCAGCGTTCAGTTTAGAGGCGCGAACCGGTAGCAGTTATGGCTCCGGAGCAACCAGAGACGCATTAAATAACGAATTCGTATAGATAGACCATTGCTCAGGTCGGAGGCAAGTATGTCCAGAGTTTGTCAGGTTACCGGTAAGCGTCCGGTTACCGGTAACAATGTATCCCACGCGATGAACCACACTCGTCGTCGTTTTCTGCCGAATCTGCAGAACCACCGTTTCTGGGTTGAGTCCGAGAAGCGTTTCGTGAAGCTGCGCGTATCCACCAAGGGCATGCGCATCATCGACAAAAAAGGCATTGACGCTGTGCTGGCCGATCTTCGTGCCCGCGGCGAGAAAGTTTAAGGAGCCGCATCATGCGCGAGAAAATCAAGCTGGTTTCATCAGCAGGTACTGGTCACTTCTACACGACCAAAAAGAACAAGCGTAACACCCCGGAAAAAATCGAGATCAAAAAGTACGATCCGGTTGTCCGCAAGCACGTTGCGTATAAGGAAGCCAAGATCAAGTAATTGATCCTGCCTCCACGAAAAACCCGGCCATGGCCGGGTTTTTTTGTGCCTGAATCTGGAGCAGGATCAGAAGGTTTGCAGGTATCCCTTGGGCAGGGCGACGTCCATGGCGATGGGCAGGTGGTCCGACACCGGATAGCTCACCACCTCCGAACCGCGGATCTCCAGCGACGGACTCACCAGGATATGATCCAGCGCCTTTTCCGGCCGCCAGCTGGGGAAGCTGTGGGCGGTATCTGGCAGCGGAATCAGGTCGGTTTCTTTCAGGGGCGTCCTGGTCAGCAGTTGTTCTGCATGGGCATTCATATCCCCCATCAGCACCACATGCCGGTAGTCGGCAATCAGTTCCCGGATATACCCCAGCTGGCGCTGCTGCGCCGACTTACTCAGGGACAGGTGCATCAGCACCAGCACCAGGGGATCATCCTCTGCCCCGTAACGGGCAATGATGGCTCCCCGGCCCGGAATCACTCCCGGCAACTTGTGCTCGGTCACGTCCAGCGGCCGAAACCGGCTCAACAGGCCATTACTGTGCTGGGCAATCTGCCCCAGATTACGGTTCAGCTGCTGATACCAGTACGGAATGCCTGCCGCCTCGGCCAGGTATTGCACCTGGTTTATATAACCACTGCGAAGACTGCCACCATCGCACTCCTGCAAAGCCACCACATCGTACTGGCTGAGCAGGGTTGCGATTCGATCCAGGTTCTCGATGCGCCGGCGGTTAGGCAGGAAGTGTTGCCAGCTGCGGGTGAGGTAGTGGTGATATGACGAAGTATTGATGCCCACCTGGATATTAAAGGTGAGCAAACGGATATGGCGGTGAGCCTCAAACTCAGGCACATGCTCGCTGCCCGAGCAGGCACCCCGGGGGCTTTCTTGCGATTTCAGAATCCCGTTCAGCTGATTGCGGATCCGTTTATACATGCGCGCACATCCCCGGACTGCTCCAGAAAACGGCCAGCTTCAGCGCTGGCACACGGCCACCGTATTACTCGGCTCCTGCCTGCTCCTGCTCGACCAGGTATTCGACTACCTGAAGAACATTCTCGTGGCTGCCAGCCATGGAGGCACTGACCACATACTTGCCATTTACCAGCATAGTCGGTGTTCCGGTGATGCGTGCACCCCGGATCTTGGACTGCGCCTGTTGCACCCGGGCACGTACGCCGAAGCTGTTGTAGGTGTCGACAAATTCCTGGGCGTCCACCCCGTAGTCAGCCACGAAATCCGCCAGCGCCTCTGCAGAATTCAGCGGGCGACGCTCTCCGGCCAGCGCATTGAACAGGGCGTCGTGCACCTTGTCGAGTTCACCCATGGCTTCAAGGGCGTAGAAAGCGTAGGCATGGGGCTCCCAGCTTTGCCCCAGGGCCGCCGGCAGGCGAACGTAGTTTACATACTCCGGCGCCTTCTCTTCCCAGGCTTCCGCCAGGGGCTTGAAGTTGTAACAGTGGGGACAGCCATACCAGAACACCTCGGCCACCTCGACACCGCTGTCTGAGGCGGTACGAACCGGGTTATCCAGCGTGCGGTAATGTTTGCCCTCCTGCCAGGACTGGGCATTTGCCACGCCTGAAACAAGCAGGGCAGCTGCAAGAAATACAACAGAGCCAAAGCTTCTGATCATCGAAAATCTCCGAGCCATGATTTTGAGTTATCGGGAATTATGACCCAGCATACGGAAAAAGTTCCACCGCAGGCCATGGGCAAATCGTTACAGAAAGGTAAACAGCAAAAACCCCGCCGAAGCGGGGTTTCTGACGCAGCGTTACCGGGAACGATCAGTTCAGGCCGGAAACGTAGTTGGCAACTGCCTCGATTTCCGCGTCGGTCAGCTTGGAGGCCACATCCATCATGATGGCTGCGTTGGCACCGCCAGCGCGCTCACCGGAACGGTAGGCATTCAGCTGCTTGGCAACGTACTCGGCAGTCTGGCCACTCAGTGCCGGATAGCCCGCAGGCTCGTTACCGGTACCACGAGGGTTGTGACAACCGGAACAGGCCGGAACACCGGAAGCCATGTTGCCGCCACGGTACAGGGCCTGGCCCTGTTCCACCAGCTCTGGATCAGCCTGGCCAACCACCATGTCCTGCTCGTTGAAATAGGCTGCCAGGTCCTGGAGGTCCTGGTCAGACATGGCGTCCAGCAGGCCTGTCATTTCAGGAATCGGACGGTCGCCGTTCTTGATATCTACCAGCTGCAGGTATGTGTAACGCTCGCCGATACCGGACAGCTTCGGATACACAGCCATTACTGGCTTGGCTCCGCCCTGTCCGTGGCAGCCGGCACATACCGCTGCATTCTGTTCACCCGCTGCCGGATCTCCTGCCCCGTGAGCCATTGCTGTCAGGCCAACTCCGAGAACAACTCCTGCGATCAGTCTTTTCATGCTCGCTCCGCTTCTCTCATCTTTGCATCTTGAAAGTATTCTTCGTTGTGCAACCGGCAAGCACTGACAAAACAGGCTCATAACCGGGGCTAAAGCGGTAACGCGAGGCGTCCCGCCCTGAATTGGTGTAGCATTATACATTAATCGCCGATAACTGAAATCCAAAGGAACGCCAACCGTCGTGGACTCTGATCTGACTCAAAAAAGCCTCTCATTCAACAGCGCCCGATTTCTGATCAGTGCGTCACGGCTGGATGAATGCCCACCGGATTTCGGCGCTGAAGTGGCCTTTGCCGGCCGCTCAAATGCCGGCAAATCCAGCGCCCTGAACGCCATCACCGCCAACGGCAAGCTGGCCCGCACCAGTAAAACGCCGGGGCGCACCCGGCTGATCAACTTTTTCACCCTGAATCGCGAAAACATGCGCCTGGTAGATCTGCCCGGCTACGGCTACGCCAAGGTTTCCCGCGACATGAAAGACGACTGGCAGAAACACCTGGGCCACTACCTGAACGAGCGTCGCTGCCTGCGCGGCCTGGTTTTGGTGATGGATATCCGCCACCCGCTGACCGACTTCGACCAGATGATGGTGGACTGGTGCGAACACAATAACCTGCCCCTGATGATCCTGGCCACCAAGGCCGACAAGCTGAAATTCGGGCAAGCCAAGACTGCCATGCTGGGCATCGCCGGCAAACTCAAGCCTTTTAGCTGCGTACAGCACCTGATCATGTTCTCGGCCACCTCGAAGCGGGGCGTCGACGAATGCCGCGAGGCCCTGACCGACTGGCTGGAAGCGCCTGAAGCGGAAGAGACAGAAGAATAAGCAGAAGAAAAAGAAAAAACCGGCCTGCAAAGGCGCAGGCCGGCGAAACGTCAGGGTTTGCGACGTGCTAAACCTGAGAACTCACTCAGGAGACGCAGAAAAGTCCGATTTCCCACGTCACTACCTGTGACACCGCACTCTTCCAAAAGTTCAAAATCTGTTCAAAAAATAACCACCAGCTACAATCAAGCGGGCACTGCCTCCGGTAAAACCGGGCGATACTTCTCTCGCAGCACCATCACCCGCTCACGGTATTCAGGCGTCAGGTACGGTATTTCCAGCGTCAGCACCTGGTAAATGCCCTGCTTCAGCTCGGTCAGAGTCAGGCTGGCCGGCTCCTCGCTGGCGTGGGCCGTTTTCAGGAATGCCATCCAGTTAGTGATCACCAGCCAGACATTCAGCGACATGGCCGAACGCAGCTCTTCGGGCTGAGGCTCGATAATGCCCGCTTCCGCCAGCTTGCCGAAAATCCGGTTAATGGCAGTCAGGCAGCGGTTGGTAAATTCCCGGTAGTCCCGGCGCAGGCGCAGGTCGCTGTCGAGCAGGTATTCCAGGTCCCGGTGGAAGAACCGGTAACTCCAGAGCCCGTCAAAGACCGACTCCAGGTAAAAGGTCAGGTCTTCCAGGGTAATGGCCCGGTCTTCGGGAATATCCAGGTAGTAATCCACCAGTTTTTCATATTCCTGGAAGATCTCGTAGATGATGTCGGACTTGTTCCGGAAGTGGTAATACAGGTTGCCCGGAGAAATGGCCAGGTGCGCGGCAATATGGTTGGTGGTGATATTGCGCTCGCCCCGTTCGTTGAACAGCTCCAGACTGGAAAGCAGAATTTTGTCTCTGGTTTTCATTCGCCCGCCGGTGTTTGTTGTTATCTGTCTCGCAGATGGCCCGATGGGCCATCCACCGCTTCTTGACTGCCTAGAGTATATACTCTAATAATAGCCGCAAGTGCAAATCCACCGGATTGCAGCCACCGATAACAACAAGCTGTACAGGCAGGCCTGACGGCAAGGGGAGAGAAAATGGGAGCCACCGTTGTTCAGCTCACCGAGAGCAAGAAACAGATCCAGCACACCCACCGGGTTTTCGAAGAGCAGAAAAAAGCCTTCCGCGCCAACCCGATGCCATCCCTAACCGAGCGCAAGGAAAACCTGAAACGCCTGAAGCGCGCCCTGCTGAGCAACCAGGACCGGCTCACCGATGCCATCGACCGGGACTTCAGCTGCCGCTCGAAGGATGAATCCCTGATTGCCGAAGTCATGCCGTCCATTCAGGGCATCAACTACACCCTGAAGAACCTGGGCGACTGGATGAAGCCCTCCAAACGCCATGTCTCGGTACTGTTCCAGCCGGCCAGCAACAAGGTGCACTACCAGCCCAAGGGCGTAGTGGGCGTGATCGTGCCCTGGAACTACCCCCTGTACCTGGCGGTAGGCCCGCTGGTGGCCTCGCTGGCTGCGGGCAACCGCACCATGATCAAAATGTCCGAGTACACGCCGCACACCTCGGCCCTGTTCAAGGAAATCATCGAATCCATGTTCCCGGAGGAAATGGTCTCGGTGATCACCGGCGAGGCCGACGTCGCCGCAGACTTTTCCCAGCGCCCGTTTGATCACCTCTTATTTACCGGCTCTACCTCGGTGGGCAAGCTGGTGATGCGCGCCGCGGCCGAAAACCTGACTCCGGTGACCCTGGAACTGGGCGGCAAATCACCCGCCATTGTGTCACCGGATGTGCCCATGGAAGACGCCGCCCAGCGCATCGCCTTCGGCAAGGCCTTCAACGCCGGCCAGACCTGCGTGGCACCGGACTACGTGCTGTGCCCGGCCGACCGGGTGCAGGCCTTCGTGGATGAATTCCGCGCCCGATTCGCGGAAATGTACCCCAGCCTGCGGGACAATGACGACTACACCGCCATCATCAACGAACGCCAGTACGACCGCTTGCAGGGTTACCTTGAAGATGCCCGGGCCAAGGGCGCCGAACTGGTGGAAATCAACCCCGCCAACGAAGACATGAAGGAAGGCACCCGCAAGATCCCGCTGACCCTGGTACTGAAAACCACGCCGGACATGAAAGTGATGCAGGACGAGATCTTCGGCCCGATCCTGCCGGTGATCAGCTACAGCGGCCTGGACGAAGCCATCCACTACATCAACGAACGGCCGCGTCCGCTGGCCCTCTACTTCTTCGGCTACGACAAAACCCAGCAGCAGCACGTGGTGGACAACACCCACTCCGGTGGCATGTGCATCAACGATGCCCTGATGCACGTAGCGCAGGACGACCTGCCCTTCGGCGGTATCGGCGACTCCGGCATGGGCCACTACCATGGCCGCGAAGGCTTCCTGACCTTCTCGCACCACCGGGCCATCTTCACCAAGCAGAAGTTCAACAGCGGCAAATACGTGTATGCACCCCACGGCACCGCTGCCCATCGCATGGTCTACAAATTCTTTATCCGGTGAGCCCCATGAACCGACGCAGTTTCCTGAAAACCGGGGTAGGCGGCGCCGTCTTCCTCGGCACCGTCAGCCTCACCGCCGGCCTGTCCGGCTGCGCCACCGCGCCGGCCGGGCGAGTCAGTGCGGTCGACAGCCGCATGGACGCCAGCTACCGCTTCCAGTTTCTGAGCAAGGACGACATCGCGCTGTTCGAAGCCCTGCTGCCGGCCATGTTCGCCGGCGCCCTGCCGGAAGAACCAAACCAGCGCCAGTTTGCCGTTGCGGCCACCATCGAGCGCATCGACCAGGGCATCGTCCAGTTCGGCGCCCCCAACCAGAAAGAACTGCGCAAGCTGTTCGACCTGCTGAACTTTGCCCCCACCCGGGTCACCCTGGCCCGGGTCTGGTCCGACTGGCCATCCGTGACCACCGGCGAAGCCGACGCATTCCTGAACCGCTGGCGCAACAGCCGGATCGGCCTACTCAACAACGGCTACATCGCCCTCAGCAAGATCTGCAACGTGGCCTTCTACGGCCACCAGAACCAGTGGCACCTGACCAGCTACCCCGGGCCACAGGAATGGATCGTGAACGTCTTACCCCAGTTCAAAAACACCTGAAAGACCCCGGATTACGGAGCGCAGTATGTCCATGAATGATCCCATTGCCCGGGGCCTGGCCGCCGGCTGGAAGGTTACCGACGCCAGCACCCTCACCAGCAACCAGACAGCAGAAGCCGATGTGGTCGTCATCGGCACCGGTGCCGGTGGCGGCACCACCGCAGAAATCCTTGCCCGGCAAGGCTTGGCCGTTATCCTGGTGGAAGAAGGCCGGCTGTATTACCAGAAAGACTTCAAGATGGACGAACTGACGTCCTACGCCAACCTCTACCAGGAAGGCATGAGCCGGACCACCGCCGACGGTGCCATCGCCATACTGCAGGGCCGTTGCGTAGGTGGCTCCACCACCGTCAACTGGACCAGCAGCTTCCGCACTCCAGACGAAACCCTCACCTACTGGAGCCGGCAATTCGGCCTCGACAGCCTGACACCCGACGCCATGGCGCCCTGGTTCCAGGGCCGGGAAGAGCGCCACACCATGGCGCCCTGGCAAACCGACCCCAACCTGAACAACGACATCCTGCGCCAGGGCTGCGAAAAACTCGGCTACACCTGGCAGGTGATTCCCAGAAACGTCAAAGGCTGCTGGAACTCCGGCTACTGCGGCGTAGGCTGCCCCACCAACGCCAAGCAAGGCGCCCTGATGACCACCATCCCCGGCGCCCTCGACAACAACGCCCGCATGTACCACGGCCTGCGCGCCGAGAAACTGGTCATGAACCAGGACCGCATCGACCACCTGCAGGCCAGCGCCATGGGGCCAGACGGCGTAACCCCCTCCGGCGTCACCGTCACCCTCAAGGCCCGGCACTTTGTCGTCGCCGCCAGCGCCATCGGCTCACCCGGCCTGCTACTGCGCTCGCAACTGCCCGACCCGCACCAGCGCGTAGGCAAACGCTCCTTCATCCATCCGGTCAACGCCACCGTCGCCCGCATGCCGGCCAACGTAGACCCCTTCTACGGCGCACCCCAGTCCATCTACTCGGACCAGTTCAACTTCAGCCAGGGCGTAGACGGCCCCGTGGGCTACAAACTCGAAGTACCCCCCCTGCACCCGGCCATGGCCGCCGGCGTCGTCCCCGGCCACGGCCCCGACCAACTCGCCGACCTCAGCCAGCTGGCCAGAATGCAGTCTGTCATCGCCCTGCTGCGCGACGGCTTCCACGAACAAAGCCCCGGCGGCACCGTCACCCTACGCGACGACGGCAGCCCGGTACTCGACTACCCGGTAACCGACTACCTGTGGCAAGGCATCCGCCAGGCTTACCTGCACATGGCCGAAATCCAGTTCGCCGCCGGCGCCGAAGCCGTCCGCGCCATGCACCTGGATTCCACCTGGTACAAAACCTGGGCCGAAGCCAAGGCAGCGATCGCCGAACTCCCCATGAAACCCCACCGAGCCCGCCTGTTCACCGCCCACCAGATGGGCGGCTGCAGCATGGGCAGCAACCCGGAAGACTCCGTGGTCAACGGCTTCGGCGAACACCACCACGTTCCCAACCTCAGCATCCACGACGCTTCCATCTTCCCCACCAGCATCGGCGCGAACCCGCAGTTATCGGTTTATGCACTGGCGGCGAGGAACAGTACACGCCTGGCGCAAAAACTGCGCTCACACGGTTAATTGGACAAGGGGCTTCCCCGAAAAGTCGGGGAGGCTGGCACGTCGTCAGCAAGCGGTGTCAGGGCATGTCCTTCCGGGAATGTCGTAGGCCAGGGATGGCCGGAGTCAAGCGCACAGGGATGTGCTTGTAGCGGTTCCCGGAAGGACATGCCCTGATACCGCGATGCACCAAAACAGACAGCCAATACCAAAAGGCCCGGACTACAGCACACCTATGGTTCCTGCTATGCTACCGCCCACAAACAAAAGGAGCTGCGCATGCCAAAAGTCATCTACCCGGGCACCTTCGACCCCATCACCAACGGCCACACCGACCTCATCGAACGGGCCGGCCGCATGTTTGACGAAATCGTCGTCGCCGTCGCCTACAACCCGAAAAAGCAGCCACTACTGAACCTCGAAGAACGCTGCGAACTGGTACGCAAAGCCACCGCCCACGTACCCAACGTAACCGTCACCGGCTTCAGCAACCTGCTGGCCGAATTTGTGCGGGAACAGAACGCCACCGTCATCCTGCGTGGCCTGCGCGCAGTCTCCGACTTCGAATATGAATTCCAGCTCGCCGACATGAACCGCCGGCTGGCCCCGGAAATCGAAAGCGTGTTCCTGACCCCGGCCAACCACCTGTCCTACATTTCCTCCACCCTGATCCGGGAAATCGCATCCCTGGGCGGAGACATCTCGGAATTTGTCGATCCGGCGGTGGCCGAGGCACTGAAACAGAAATTCAGCCAGGCCTGAGCCCGGCTGGCGAGAAGAAAGACAAAAGCGGGAAAACAATAGCGGAACCGCTGCCACCACAGGCAGCGGTCTGAACTCAGAGCAGCGGTGGCAGGGGAATCTGCAGCCCGTTGATGTCCAGCACCAGATCTTCCATGCGGCCATCCATCACCAGCCGGTCACCCTCCTGAACCAGCAAACCCTGCTTGATCAGTGGCGCTACCTGCATGCGCACCGCAGCATAGTCTTCGGCCAACGCCATCGGCATGGAAAAATCCAGCTCGCCGGTCAGGCCCTGCATCACCATCAGCATGGCGTCCTTTTCAGCACCGGACAATTCCGGATGAGAGATATCCAGGCTGCCCTGCACCGGCCCTTCCGGCGTTTCCAGGCTCAGCTCGCGGATACCGGCTGAAAAACCGGCTGCGGCCAGGTCACGGATCGACTCATTGAATCGCTGCATCACCGCCATCTGTTCCTCGAAGCTGGCAGCACCGCCAGCCCCGGCCTTGACCGTCATCGCCTGCAGGTCTGTCATGGCCGAACTGAAGGCATTCCAGCCAGCCACATCCAGGTTATCCACCGAAACCGCCATCCGCTGGGGGCCGAATGCGTCACTGCCGACGCTCACCGACGCCACATCCAGCTCCAGGATTGAATCCAGCCGACGATCCTGGTCCTTCGCCTCGCTGGCACTGGTCATGGCCAAGCCATTCAGGACCACGGGTTCCACACCCGGGCTTTGTACCGACAGGGACTCCACCGACAAGGTGCCGGTTCCGGTCCAGATATCACCACTTAACCAGGTCAGGCTTTGCTCCAGGTGGGCATCTTCCACCGTCAGATCCAGCTCCGGCCCGGACAGCGACAGTGCCGGCCACACCAGCATCAGATCAGCCTGCTCACCCAGACTGCCCACACTGATGCTGGCCAGGCCACCGCTGCTGCGCAGGGACTCGCCCGATGCCGGGTTGTCGATCGCCATTGCCGGCGCTTCCAGCACCAGGGTGGCCGAGCCCCAAATCCGGGTTTCCAGGGTCAGGCGGGGCTTTTCACCACGAAACCAGTTGGCGCCCTCCGGCTGCCAGCCGGCGTCCGGGCGGAAATCCATCAGGCTGCCGGTCACCCCGTGGGACACCTTCACCCGGAAGCCTATCCGGTAACTGTCGCCCCGGGCCGGGTCGGTAATGGTCAGGGTGCCAGCGGCTTCGGAGGCCAGCACACCACGCTGATACTGCTGGGTTTCCAGGTGCACAAAAGGCTGGGCAGCGTTTACTTCCAGGGCAGCCCGGAACCACTGCTGCTCGGTCACATAGCCCACGCCCCAGGGCGCGAGGCCGGCTCCGGCCAGAATCACTCCGCCGGCAACCAACCACTTATTGAATTTCAAAATCAGAGTCCTGTTATCTGGGTAGTTATTGTTGTATCCGGGCTCAGACCGGCTTGCTGGTCAGGCGCTCCAACAGCACCAGCTGGGACGCAAAGGGCTCTTCGCCCTCGGCCGGCTGGTTCTGGATATAGCTGCCATCGGGCTGCAACACCCAGGCCTGGCAGTTATCCGCCAGGTAGGTATCCAGGTCTTCCCGCAACCGGGCCACCAGTGCCGGCTCTTCCACCGGGAATGCGGTTTCTACCCGGTGCAGCAGGTTGCGTTCCATGCCGTCAGCACTGGAACAGTAAACTTCCGGACGGCCATTATTATCGAAGTAATACACCCGGGTATGCTCCAGGAACCGGCCAATCACCGAACGCACCCGGATGTTATCCGACAGCCCCGGCACTTCCGGCCGCAGGCAGCAGATGCCCCGGATAATCAGGTCAACCTTCGCGCCGGCCTGAGAGGCCCGGTACAGGGCCTTGATCATCTGCGGCTCGGTCAGGGCGTTGAACTTGAAGATAATCCGGCCCTTGTCGCCATAGCTGGCCTCGCGCTCGATCAGGCTGATCAGCCGGTTGTGCAGGGTAAACGGTGCATGGAACAGCTTCTTGATCTTCAGGGCCTTGCCCATACCGGTCAGCTGCTGGAACAACTTATTAACGTCGTCACCGATGGACTCGTCACAGGTCATGAAGCTGTAGTCGGTATACAGGCGGGCGTTGCCGGCGTGGTAGTTACCGGTACCCAGGTGCACATAACGGCGCAGGCGGCCCTCTTCCCGGCGCACAATCAGGATCATCTTGGCGTGGGTTTTGTAGCCCACCACGCCATACACCACGATCACCCCGGCTTCCTGCAACCGGCTGGCCAGCTCCAGGTTTTCCGCCTCGCTGAAGCGGGCCCGCAACTCGATCACCACGGTCACTTCCTTGCCGCGTCGGGCGGCATCGGCCAGCGCTTCGACAATTTCCGAATCGGCACCGGTCCGGTACAGGGTCTGCCTGATGGCCAGCACATTCGGATCTTTTGCGGCCTGGCGCAGCAGGTCTACCACCGGGCTGAAATTCTCGTAGGGATGCAGCAACAGGATCGGTCGTTTGCGGATGGCATCGAACATGGATTCCTTGCTGCGGATCTGGCGCGGAATGGACGGCGAGAAGCTGGAGTAGGTCAGGTCGGGCCGGTCTACCAGGCCACCCACGGCCATCAGGCGGGTCAGGTTCACCGGGCCGTGCACCTGGTACAGGTCACGCTCGGTCAGGCCGAATTCCCGCAACAGAAACTGCACCAGTTCTTCCGGGCAGTTATCGGCTACTTCCAGGCGCACACCGTCACCAAAGCGACGGCTGAGCAGCTCGCCGCGCAGGGCCGACGCCAGGTCTTCCAGGTCATCTTCCAGCTCAAGGTCAGCGTTACGGGTCAAACGGAACTGGTAACAGCCTTTGACTTCCATGCCAGGGAACAGCTCATCCGCGTGGGCGTGGATCATCGACGACAGGAACACCAGGTTCTCACCACCTTCGCAGACTTCATCCGGCAGGCGCACCAGACGGGGCAACGACCGGGGCGCCGGCAGGATGGCCATGCCGGTTTCCCGGCCAAAGGCGTCTTTGCCATCCAGTTCCACGATAAAGTTCAGGCTCTTGTTCACCAGGCGCGGGAACGGGTGTGACGGGTCCAGCCCGATGGGGCTGACCACCGGCAGAATCTCTTCTTCAAAGTAAGTACGCACCCACTCTGCCTGGGCCGGAGTCCATTCCCGGCGCCGCACAAAGTGGATGTTTTCCTGCTCCAGCTCGGGAATCAGGACATTGTTCAGGATGTCGTACTGCTCATGGATATACTCGTGGGCTACCCGGCTGATCTCCGCCAGCACCTGGTCCGGCTGCATGCCGTCCACACCCACGGTTTCCCGGCCGTACTTCATTTGCTGACGCAGGCCCGCCACCCGGATCTCGAAGAACTCGTCCATGTTGCTGCTGAAAATGCAGCAGAAAATCAGCCGGTTGATCAGCGGGTGCGTGGTGTCCAGCGCCTGCTTCAGTACCCGGTAGTTGAACTGGAGCTGGCTCAGTTCCCGGTTGAAGTAGTTCTCGCTGGCGTCCAGGTTCACTTCCTCGCCTACCGGCGGAAGCTCAACCGGCGCAGGCACGCTCAGTTCGGCATCGATTGTCTGCTTAGCTGTTTCAGTGGTCATCGCTATCCATATCCGTTGTCAGGGCAGGCGGGCGCCTGCGTCACGCCCGCGCGCGGTCTCTCATCAGTCTCGCAGCGCGCACGGCAAAATAAGTCAGAATGCCATCGGCACCGGCCCGGCGCATGGCCATCAGGCTTTCCATCATCACCGCATCGCCATCCAGCCAGCCGTTCTGGGCCGCCGCCATGTGCATGGCGTACTCACCGCTGACCTGGTAAACAAAGGTCGGCACCTGCAGTTCGGTTTTCACCCGGTGCACGATGTCCAGGTACGGCATACCCGGCTTGATCATCACCATATCGGCACCTTCCGCCAGGTCCATGGCCACCTCGTGAATGGCTTCGTCGCTGTTGGCCGGGTCCATCTGGTAAGTGGACTTGTTGCTCTTGCCCAGATTGGCGGCGGAACCGACCGCATCCCGGAACGGGCCGTAATAGCTGGAGGCATACTTGGCAGAGTAGGCCAGAATGCGGGTGTTCACATAACCGGCACCTTCCAGGGCTTCACGAATGGCGGCTACCCGGCCGTCCATCATGTCGGAGGGCGCCACCACATCGGCGCCGGCGTCGGCGTGGGACAGGGCCTGGTTCACCAGGGCTTCTACGGTCACGTCGTTGAGCACGTAACCGTCGTTATCAATAATGCCGTCCTGGCCATGGGTGGTGAACGGGTCCAGCGCCACATCGGTAATCACACCCAGTTCCGGCTGGGCTTTCTTGAGCGCCCGCACCGCACGCTGGGCCAGGCCATCGGAATCCCAGGCGCCAGAGCCGGACAGGTTCTTTTTCTCCGCCGGCACCACCGGGAACAGCGCCACCGCAGGAATGCCCAGCTCAACCAGCTCCGCCGCCTGCTCGACCAGCAGGTCAATACTCAGTCGTTCCACACCCGGCATGGACGGCACCGCCTCACGCTGGTTCTCGCCTTCGAGCACAAACACCGGGAAGATCAGGTTGTCCGCCGACAACTGGTTTTCCCGCACCAGGCGCCGGGAAAAATCACTGGCACGGTTGCGGCGCAGACGGGTAGCCGGATAGGCTCGGTTGGAAAGCGGCTGGCGTGGCTTGGGCATGAAATACCTCCTGAACATGGATGGCCTTGGAAAGTCATGACATCATACACCCGGTGAGCCGCCTGTTGCAGGGCCGGAGGCAAGTCTGCAGTACTCAGATGACAATTCAATGACAAAAACCAGGGCGGCGCCAAACCGGCCGCCCTGGTAAAGAAGGGAAATCGGGGAAGGAACTCAGATGGAACGGTTGTTAAAGCCCACTTCCACCTTGCGAGGGGTATCAGCCCGGAAGCTGGTATCCACTGCCTGGATCTTGCCGCCACCCTGCAAAAAGGCTTCGATATCTGACTGCAGCTGGGCCCTTACCCGGGCACGGCCGGCAACAGAATGGTTATCCTCACTGTCGCTGCCCCAGTTACCGGACTGCTCCAGATTGCTTTCGTCGAATTCACTCATGCTCTTTTCTCCATCAACGAAAACAGATTTTCAGGTGCCCTGTACGCCCTCCCGGGCAGCACCCCGTCTCGACTGCCGGCCGCCTGCGGCCCCGTCTTGGCGTCTTTATAATCCGGTTTCGTTGACGGCGCTATTTCCTGACAACAACTTTTTTGTAACTTTTTGTAAAAATTCGCATGTCATTGATTTTGAGGGGTCAATCTCATCACCTGCCAGGCTCCTCAAATTGACACAAAAAATGAATAATGATTCACTGCTTGTAAGGAGCCGGCATGGCTTATCGTGAAACCGAAAAAATGCGCCAGCGCAAAGCCCAGGCGCGCCAGAAGATCATCGAAAGCACCTGGGAATGCGTGGCAGACGGCGGTTTCCAGAGCGCCCGAGTTACCCGGATTGCCGGCCTCGCCGGCGTGGCAACCGGCACGATTTACCGGCATTTCGAATCCCGGGAAGACCTGTTTGCGGAGATTTTCCGGCTGGCGACCCAGCGCGAAGTCGACAAGGTAGCCGAAGCCCTGGCCATAACAGGCAATGCGGTACAGCGTCTGGACCACGCCCTGCGCCAGTTCGCCCAACGGGCCCTGAAAGGCCCGATGAAAGCCTGGGCGCTGATTGCCGAGCCGGTGGACCCGAAAGTAGAAGAAGAACGACTGGCGTACCGCAGGGCCTACGCCAACCTGTTTGAACAAGCCATCCGGGAAGGCATCGCCGAAGGCACCATCCCGGAGCAGAACACCCGCCTGGCCGCTACATGTCTGGTGGGCGCGATATCCGAAGCCCTGGTAGGCCCGCTGTCTCCAACCCAGACAAGCGAGCTACCGGACAACGACAACAATGACAATGAACTGGTCGACACCATCGTCTGTTTCTGCCTACGGGGGTTGACCGGCACCAGGAGCTGAACATGAACAACCCGCAGCGCAAAACCGGGTCCGCCACCGACAACCGTTACCTGTCGGCCACCCATGAGGTCATCAACCAGCCCCGGCCTCTGGAGAACTACAACCTCTACGAACAGGACACCGCGCTACGGGAAGCCGTACTTCGAGAAGGTGCAGGCCACGCCAACGAAGACCTCACACGCTTCGGCGCCTGGGCCGGCAAAGCCGAGACCATCGAACTGGGCAACCAGGCCAACGCCAACAAACCCACCTTCCGCACCCACGACCGCTACGGCCACCGGATAGACGAAGTCACCTTCCACCCGGCCTACCACGAACTCATGCGCGTAGCCCTGGAAAACGGCCTGCACAGCTCGCCCTGGACCAACCCCGGCAAAGGCGCCCACGTCGCCCGCGCCGCCAAGTACTACCTGCACTCCCAGGTAGAGGCGGCCCACTGCTGCCCGGTGACCATGACCTTCGCAGCCATCCCGTCCATCCAGAACCAGCCGGACCTGGCCAAACTCTGGGCCCCGAAAATCCTGGCCAACGAATACGACAGCCGAAATGTACCGGACAGCGAAAAAACCTCCGTCACCATCGGCATGGCCATGACCGAAAAACAGGGCGGCAGCGACGTGCGCGCCAACACAACCGTGGCCTACCCGGTGGGCCAGCAAGGCCCCGGCCAGCCCTACGAACTGGTCGGCCACAAATGGTTTGTCTCCGCCCCCATGTGCGACGCCTTCCTGGTCCTGGCCCAGACCACCAGCGGCCTGTCCTGCTTCCTGATGCCCAGATGGCGCCCGGACGGCACCAAGAACCCCTGGCAGGTACAGCAGCTGAAAAACAAAATGGGCAACGTTGCCAACGCCTCCAGCGAAGTGGAAATCCGCGGCGCTCTGGCGTGGATGGTCGGTGAAGAAGGGCGCGGCGTCAGAACCATCATCGAAATGGTCGCCATGACCCGCTTCGACTGCATGATCGGCAGCGCCGCCGGCATGCGCCAGGCCGTCGCCCAGGCCACGCACCACTGCCACCACCGCAGCGCCTTCGGCGCAACCCTCAGCGACCAGCCACTGATGCAAAACGTCCTGGCCGACCTGATCATCGAAAACGAAGCCGCCCTCGCCTACACCATGCGGGTTGCCCGGGCCATGGACAACCAGGACAGCCAACACGAACGCCTGCTCGCCCGCCTGGCCACACCCGTCGGCAAATACTGGATCTGCAAACGCACCCCCAACCACGCCTACGAAGCCATGGAATGCATCGGCGGCAGCGGCGTCATGGAAGACTGCATCATGCCCCGCCTGTTCCGGGAATCCCCCGTCAACGCCATCTGGGAAGGCAGCGGCAACGTCCAGTGCCTCGACACCCTCCGCGCCCTGCAGAAAGAACCCGAAACCCTCGACGCCTTCTTCAAAGAAGCCGCCGAAGCCAAAGGTGCCGACCGCCGCTTCGACCAATACCTGGCCCAACTGCAACACGACTTCGCCGACATCAGCGACTTCCAGTACCGCGCCCGCAACCTCGTCGACCGCATGGCCCTGACCATGCAGGGTTCACTGCTGCTGCGCTTTGGCGACAAAGACGTCGCCGACGCCTTCTGCGCCTCCCGCCTGCAAAACAACGGCGGCATGAACTACGGCAACCTGCCCTCGGGCACCAACCCAGCAGCGATTATCAAACGGGGGACGCCTGTAGTAGGCTAGAGAAAACTCAGTCCGCCAGGCGCACCAGCAAGATGCCAGCAGACTGACGAGACTCCCCTTGCGAGGTTTGTGAACCGGCGGGGGATGGCTTTCCAAAAATTTGCGGAGCCAGGGATGGCGGAGCAGAAGCGCCACAAGGATGTGCCGAAGGAGCGGTTTTTGGAAAGCCATCCCCCGCCGGTTCCTGCACCAACACGCGGTATCAGACCATGTCAGAAGCCCTGAGAAAACTACTTAAAGAAGGCAAAACCCCACAACAGCACCAGGACATCACCCCCCACGTAGGCGTCCTCACCCTGCACTTCCAGCTCTACGGCTGCGAAGACATAAAAGCCAAACGCAAAGCCTTCACCGCCATGAAAGCCATCTGGGGCAGAGAACCCGACCTCGCCGTCGCCGAAACCGCCGATCACGAAGCCCTCGACTGCGCCACCTGGACCATCGCCGCCCTGGGCGCCAGCGCCCAGCAAATCACCCAGCGCCTGGACCAGGTCGAAAAAGACATACAGGAGCGCATAGACGCCCCCATCCTCGACATCCACCGGGAAATCCTCTGAGCCACGCCCCGAAAGCCCCGGGCATAGCGTCAAACCCGCACAGGCCTTATACTACGGCCCCTCAAGGAGTAGATGACCTGCCCACCGGCAGGCCACCAAATTCAATGCCGGACCCAGCTCCGGCCCCGTCCGCCGGGTTTCCGGAACCGACCCACGGACAACCACTAAGTGTGTGTGGTGCTATGACCGGAAAGAAAAAATCCGCCCAGGCCTCGGTCGAGGCAATGTATCGCGTGTTCACGGTGCCCGAAGCCCCGGAATCCACGCTCAGCCGTATCGACCAGAACATCTCCAGCAACCTGGCCGGGTTCCTGCAGGAACACATCGTTGCCGTTGAACGGGATCTCTCGGAAGTCGAAAAAGACTTCTCCGACTACGTGATCCCGGAAAAGCCCGTGTTCGTTTCCGAACAGGCCCAGTTCCTGCTCGACAAACTGGTGGCCAATTCCGTACACACCGCCTCACCGGCCTTTATCGGCCACATGACCTCGGCACTGCCTTACTTCATGCTGCCGCTGTCAAAAATCATGATTGCCCTGAACCAGAACCTGGTCAAAACCGAAACCTCCAAGGCCTTCACCCCCATGGAGCGCCAGGTACTGGGCATGATCCACCGGCTGGTGTACCAGCAGGACGGCTCCTTCTACCGGAAATGGATGCACGACCCCCGGCACGCCCTGGGCGCCATGTGCTCCGGCGGCACCATCGCCAACCTGACCGCCCTGTGGGTTGCCCGCAACCGCGCCTTCCCCGCCGAAGGCAGCTTCCGCGGCCTGCACGAAGAAGGCCTGTTCCGGGCCCTGAAATACTATGGCTACGAAGGCGCCGCCATCGTCGTCTCCAAACGCGGCCACTACTCCCTACGCAAAGCCGCTGACGTGCTGGGCCTGGGCCGCGATGCCCTGGTGCCGGTAGAGACCGACGAATACAACCGCATCCTGCCCGATGCCCTGCGCGACAAGTGCCTGGAACTGCAGAAACAGAAAATCAAGGTCATGGCCATCTGCGGCGTAGCCGGCACCACCGAAACCGGCACAGTGGACCCGCTGGACAGCATGGCCGACATAGCCCGTGAATTCGGCGCCCACTTCCACGTAGACGCCGCCTGGGGTGGCCCCACCCTGTTCTCCCGCACCTACAAACACCTGCTGCGCGGCATAGAACAGGCCGACTCCGTCACCTTCGACGCCCACAAACAGCTGTACGTACCCATGGGTGCCGGCCTGGTCGTCTTCAAAGACCCCAGCCTGGCCAGCGCGGTAGAACACCACGCCCAGTACATCATCCGTAAAGGCTCAAGAGACCTCGGCAGCACCACCCTCGAAGGCTCCCGCCCGGGCATGGCCATGCTGATCCACTCCGGCCTGAAAATCCTGGCCCGGGAAGGCTACGAAATCCTGATCAACCAGGGCATCGAAAAAGCCAGGACCTTCGCCGGCATGATCGACGAACAACCGGACTTCGAACTCATCACCCGTCCGGAACTCAACATCCTGACCTACCGCTACTGCCCGGAACCGGTCCAGCAAGCCCTGGCCAACGCAGACGAACTGCAGGCAGAAAAAATGAACACCTGCCTGAACCGCATCACCAAGTTCATCCAGAAAACCCAGCGGGAACGCGGCAAAGCATTCGTGTCCCGAACCCGACTGGAACCGGCCCGCTATTACCACTTCCCGTGCATCGTATTCCGGGTGGTGCTGGCTAACCCGTTAACAACGCCGGAGATCCTGGCAGACATCCTGAAAGAACAGCGGGAGTTGTCGAAGGAAGACGGCATTGCCGATGAGATCGCCATCCTGCACCAGATGGCAGAAGCGGTATTGAGCCCCCGGCCATCAAAGGCAAAACCCAGGCTTAAGTCAGCCCAGGGATAACACCGGCCAGAAAGAACGAGGCCAATTCCTTAAGGTGACATTGAAAACTGGCGGCATGACGTATGCCCGGGGCGGAGTGTGCGAGGAGCTGTTCAAAAATTTGCGGAGCCAGGGATGGCGGAGCAGAAGCGCCACAGGGATGTGCCGAAGGAGCGGTTTTTGAACAGCTCCTCGCACACCCTGCCCTGCACCTGGCTAAGGTTTAATACAGGGCCTCTTCGTCATCCAGCACCTCGTGCAGGATCTCCAGAAACATCTTGTCCGCCTCACTCCAGGTCTCCGGAATACGGATCGTAGTGTTGGCGCTGATCTCGCGGGCAATCAACTCGTCAGCATTGGGTTCACCCTTGTACTTACGGGCAATCTCCATGGACTTTACGGCGATGGTCGGCTCGCTCATCACCTTCTTGATAAACACCCGTAACTCTTCAATCATTCTGGCCTGACGGCTCTCGGAAGATGAACTCATTCCTGACTCCCTGAAAAATAGCGTTGAAGCAAAACGGCCCGCACAGGGCCTGATGCTCATAGTATGGCCAAACCGCGGGGCGCTAACCAGCCCCGTCCGGCATTAAACCATCAAACCCCGCAGGGCGAAGAACAGGAACGCAGCCATCAGGGCGGACGCCGGCACGGTGATAATCCAGGCCGCGGCAATCTTCACCAGGTGGGAGCGCTTGACCATCTCTTCCTTGTAAATCTTCTTCAGGCGCTTGCGCTCGGACTTGGACAGCGGCACCTGCTCCTTTTTCTTCTTTGCCTGCTTGAGCAGCTTTTCCATTTCCTCCACAGAGGCGTTGCGGAAATCGTCCAGGAACGGCTTCAGGCGTTCCTGGTCCGCCGGGTCATGGTGCTCGATAATCTTGTGCAGCTGGCTGGCGTAGTTGGACTTCAGGTACTCCCGCAGGAAGCCCACACCAAACACGCCACCGATAGCGATATGGGTTGAACTGACCGGCAGGCCCAGCTGGGACGCGAGGATTACCGTCAGTGCCGCAGACAGGGCGATACAGAAGGCCCGGGTCTTGTCCAGCTCGGTAATCTCGCTGCCCACGGTCTTGATCAGGCGCGGGCCGAATAGCATCAGGCCAACGGCCAGGCCGAGCGCACCCACCATCATGACCCACAGCGGAATGCTGGCAGAGGTCACCACGCCACCACCGGCGCGAATAGCATCGTTGATCGCAGCCAGCGGCCCGATGGCGTTGGCGACGTCGTTCGCACCGTGGGCAAAGCTGAGCAACGCGGCGGCAAAGATCAGCGGCCAGGTGAACAGCGTGTTCACGCCCTTGGAACTGTTTTCCATGGTCGCGGCACGACGGCTCACCAGGTTACGCATGATGAACCACACCACGGCAGCCACCACCAGGCCCATGATCGACGCCGACAGGAAGTCCACCTTTACGATTTTCTTCACGCCCTTGAGCATCAGGTAAGTTGTGAACGCCCAGGCCATGATCGATACCAGAACGGGCACAAAGGTGCGGGCCGACGACACCAGGTTTTGCCGGTACAGCACGGTTTTCTTGATGGCAAACAGGAACAGCGCCGCCAGGGCACCACCCAATACCGGAGAGATCACCCAGCTGGCCGCAATCTTGCCCATCACACCCCAGTCGGCGATGGCCCAGCCACCGGCCGCGATACCGGCTCCCAGCACACCGCCCACAATAGAGTGGGTCGTGGAAACCGGCGCGCCCATCCAGGTGGCCAGGTTCAGCCAAAGTGCGCCGGCCAGCAAAGCTGCCGTCATCAGCCAGACAAAGGCGCGGGGATCTTCCAGTGTGGTAGGGTCAATAATGCCGCCCTTGATGGTAGAGACCACGTCGCCACCGGCAATCAGCGCGCCGGCTGCCTCGAACACCGCCGCCAGCAACACGGCGGCGCCCAGCGACAAGGCACCGGAACCCACCGCGGGGCCCACGTTGTTGGCTACGTCATTGGCACCGATATTGATGGCCATATAACCACCGATGACCGCTGCGGCCATCAGCAACATGCTGTTGGGTAATCCCTGACTGAAAGAGCCGACAATCAACCAGACACAGAGCAGGAACAGAACACTGAAACCAACCCTGTACCGTTCCGTGGAGGGGCTGCTGAGAAGGTTATCCAGAAAGCTGCTGGAACGGGCCATAAACAATTGGGTCTCTTGAGAACGGAATGAGTTCAGGCAATTTTGCCGCGCGCAAACTATAAAATTTTTATCATAAAATTGAAACCGAACTGTCATGGGGGCTAAAGATCACAAACCGGACGGACATCACTCCAAAGCCGCGGTTTTTTGGCGCATACTTGGCAAAAACCTGTCAAAAAGAACAACACAAGATGACGGCCAGCTACCGACCCAACCAGATCATATCGTCCGAGCACGAAGAACAGCAGATTTCCCTCCTGCTGAACGGGTTATCGGCCATGGCGCTGCTGTTCCTCACCGGCATCGGCCTCAAGGCCTGGTTTGCCGACCATCACAGCCATGCCATCGTGCTCTGGCTGTTCAATATACCGGTGCTGGCCAATATGCTCTGGTATTTGCGGACCGGCAACCGGCTGGTGCAGAAGGCGGGACTGCTGATTACCGTTGCCCTGCTGTTTGCCTACCTGATCGCCTCGGGCGGCGAAGGCAACACCGGCCCCCTGTGGTTCTACGTGTTCCCTCCGCTACTGTTTTTCCTCACCAGCCTGAAGGGCGGCACCGCAATCCTGCTGTTCTGCTATCTGCTGGCGATCATCGTATTCCAGTTTCCCAACCTGCCCGGAGTAGCCGCCGAATACTCCACTGACTTCAAGATACGCTTTTTCGCCACCCTCACCTTCGAATCCATTTTCTGCTTTGTGCTGGAGGCCGGCCGTCTGCAGGCCCGCAACAAACTGCTGAAACTGGCCGAAAGCCATGAAAAAGCCGCGCGTACCGATGAGCTTACCGGCCTGGCCAACCGGCGGGATATGCACAACCGCCTTGCCGCCGAGTTTTCCCGCTACCAGCGCTCCGGGCACCACTTTTCCGTGGTGCTGATCGACCTGGACCTGTTCAAACGGGTCAACGACGATTTCGGCCACGATGCCGGCGATGCCGCCCTCCGGCACTTTGCCAGCCTGGTGCGCAAGGTGATCCGGCAAACGGATATCGCGGCGCGCTGGGGAGGTGAGGAATTCCTGATCCTGCTGCCCGACACCACCCTGCTGCAGGCCCTGACACTGGCCGAGCGATTGCGTGCGGAAGTGGCGGCCACCGAGTTCCGCCACCAGGAGCAGATCCTGCCGGTGACCATCAGTGCCGGCGTCTGCTCGATCTCCAAGGCCGGGTCCGTCAACGAGCTGCTGAAACTGGCCGACACCAACCTTTACAGCGCCAAGGAAGATGGCCGCAACCGCATCGCCCCCAGGGTGCGCAGCCAGGACAGCCAGCCCGCTGCGGAAAGCCCGGCTTGAGCGCGGCCCATTGCCGCATTACCATCTCTGCCGGCAATGCAGAGACCTGAACAGACATAAGGCAGTAACATGGCAGCAATTCGAATACTCACCGGCAGTGTTTACGGCGGCGCCCTGCTGACCGCCCGCAAGATCAAGGAAGAGCTTGAAGCCGAAGGGCACCAGGTGACCGTGCTGGAGACCCCGGCCCTGGAAGACATCACCGGCAACGACGACGCCCTGCTGGTCTGCACCTCTACTACCGGCCAGGGGGAAATCCCTGACAACCTGCTGCCGTTTTACCTGGCGCTGCGGGAACAACTGCCACAGCAGCCCGGTCGCCCTTTCGGCATTATCGTGCTGGGCGACAGCTCCTACGGTGACACCTTCTGCGGCGCCGGCGACCTGATGGAAGAAGCCCTTTACGAAACCTCGGCCCGCAAGGTGGGGGAAACCCTGCGCGTAGACGCGCTGGAAACCATGGAGCCGGAAGCCGAAGCCCTGCCCTGGGTAAAAGAGTGGGTTAACGGAATCTGACCTTTATTTACACAAGTTGCCAAAACTCTGTCCGGCTGCCCTTGAGCCACCTGCAGCGACAGGCCATACTCGACTCAGAACGATAATAACGGTAACAACAGATCCTGATGAAACTGGCCCGGCTTCTGGCAGCGTTGACAGCTTTGCTGACTTTGTCGCTTCACCTCCATGCGGCACCTGCGTCCTATATTCCGGAAATGGAGTATCTGCGCCTGCCCCCGGATGCCAGCGTCACCGCCAGCGAAGTCATGGCCTCGGATCAATGGCAGAGGCTGCCGGACCAGACCCCCAACTTTGGCTATATCCGGGACCAGGTCTGGCTCCGGTTCCCGGTTACCGACGCAAGCAACAGCAACCTGCTGGAAATCAGCTACCCGCAGCTCGACGCTATCGGCTTCTATCTGTTTAAAGACAACCGGTTACTGCGGGAAGTAATAACCGGCGACCGTATGCCCTTTTCCGAGCGGCCGGTACAACACCCCCATTTCCTGTTCCCCCTGCAACTGGCGCCTGGCGGCAATTACCAGGTGTTACTGCGGATACAGACAGAAGGTGCCATGCAGGCACCACTGCGGCTCTGGAACAACAGAAGCTATTTCGAAAAGGCCTCCGTTGAAAGCCAGCTCCACGCCGTTTATTACGGCATTCTGATTGCCGTTATCTGCTTCAACCTGTTTGTCTTTATCGCCCTGAAAGAAGCCGTTTACCTGTTCTATGTGCTCTCCACCCTCGGCTACCTGTTGCTGGTGGGCGGACTGAACGGTATTACCTACCAGCTACTGTGGCCGGAAAGTCCGACCATACAGAACCGGGCGATGGCGATGATTGTGCCCCTGGCCATGAGTTGCACCCTGATGTTCTCCAGGGCGTTTTTACGGCTTAAACAGGTCAGCCCGAAAATGGATCGCCTGGTACTGGTGGTGCTGTCCCTGAACCTGGCCATGGCGGCGGCCAACCTGTTCATCGATTACAACACCGGTATGCGCCTGAGCGTTGCCCTGGTGATCCCAAGCTCGCTGCTGCTGACCTTTATCGGCCCCCTGCAGTGGCTCAGGGGCAACCCCCAGGCCATGTACTACACCCTGGCCTGGGCGGCACTGACCCTCGGCAGCGCGATCACGGCCGCCAACAAATACGGCTGGATTCCCAACAGCTTTATTACCTCCTACGGCATGGAACTGGGCTCGGCCCTGGAAGCCATGCTGCTCAGCCTGGCCCTGGCAATCCGGATCTACCGGGAACGGCAGGACCGCCTGCACTCGCGGGAAGCGGAACTGCATGCACTGGAAGCCCGCCGTAATGCGGAACTGCAGTTGATGGACCAGGCCCTGCACAACCCGCTGACCGGGCTACCCAACCGCAGCAGTTTCGAGCTGCGGGTGAGCGAACTGATCCGCCGCAACCCGAAGCAACGGCTGGGCATTGCAGTCATTCACCTGAACAACCTGTATGCCGTAACCAAGACGCTCGGGCACCGCAACACCGACCGGATACTGGAACTGGCATCACGGCAGCTCAACGATGTCACCCGGAATGTTCCGGGCATCATTGCCATCGAACAGAGCGAGGGCCGGGACTTCTACCTGGCCAGCCTGGACCCGCAAACCTTCGCGCTGATCAGTTACGCTGACCGCACAGAATCCGTACCCCGCCACGTACTCAGGGATATCGAAGTTATCCGCCAGCCCATTGACTTCCTGGGCATGCAGATACCGCTCACCCCCCAGCTGGGGGTGGCCATCTACCCCGATCATGGCACGGACGTGAACACCCTGATCCGGCGAGCCGTCATTGCCGAAGGTTCGGAACGGGCCAGGGAACGGGGTGTGGCCTATTACAAGCCGTCGAAGGATTCCTACAGCGCCGAACGGCTGACCCTGGTGTCCGAGCTTCGGCAGGCACTGGAGCTGAACCAGCTGACCCTGTACCTGCAACCCAAACAGTGCCTGAAAAGCGGCGACATTACCGGCTTCGAGGCCCTGATCCGCTGGCCGGACCGGGAGCGGCAAGTCCCGCCCCATGAAGTGATCGAACTGGCCGAGCAAACCGGCCTGATCAAACCGCTCACCCGCTGGGTGCTGCGGGAAGCCCTGGAAATACGGGAAAAGCTGGCGGCAAAGGGCGCTCCGACTCGTATCGCCGTCAACATTTCCCCCAACAACCTGCGGGAACCGGACTTCCCGGTGTTTGTGCAACGAATGATGCAGAGCTATCAGTGCCCCGCCGGAGAGCTGGCCTTCGAGGTGACGGAAACCTCCATGATGCAGGACCCGGCCAACTCCCTGAAAGCCCTGAAAGCCATCAATGCCGCAGGCATCCCCTTGTCCATTGATGACTTCGGCTCCGGCTATTCCTCGCTGTCTTACATCAAGCAGCTGCCCGCCAGCGAGATCAAGATCGACCGCTCACTGATCACCGAGCTGGCAGAGCGGGAGGAGGACCGGGTCATTGTGCGCACCACCATCGAGATGTGCCACAGCCTGGGCTACACCGTGGTGGCAGAGGGTGTGGAGAGTGAAAAAACCCTGAAGCTGCTGGAGAGCATGGGCTGCGACCTGGTTCAGGGTTATATCCTGGCCCGGCCGCAACCTTTTGACCGCATTATCGACTGGCTGGCAGATCAGCCCTGCCGTTCCCGGATCAACGCTTCCTGAGTGGTCGAAGCCACCAGCACGCCATCCCGGGTGAAGAAATTACCCCGATTGAAACCACGACCGCCGGAGGCACTGGGGCTGTCCTTGTCGTACAGCAGCCATTCGTCCATTCGGAAGTCCCGGTGAAACCAGATGGCATGGTCCAGGCTGGCTACCTGCATGTTCCGGTTCATGAACGTGCGGCCGTGGGGTGCCATGGAGGTGCCGAGGAACGAGAAATCCGACGCGTAGGTCAGCAGGCAGCGGTGCAAGACCGGATCATCCGGCAGTGGCCCCAGGGCCCGGAACCAGTTCTGGCGGTAGGGCGGCTGTTTCTCCGGTTTGAGCGGGTTGCCGGGGTTCACCGGGCGGATCTCGATGGGCCGGTCCCGGGTGAGCACGTCCCGAAGCTTCTCCGGCACCTGGTCCACCAGCAACTGCCCCAGTTCCTGTTCGGATTTCAGGGTTTCCGGCGCTGGCGCTTCCGGCATCGGGAACTGGTGGCTGAGCCCTTCCTCGGCCACCTGGAATGACATGGAACCGGTCAGGATCTCCTTGCCGTCCTGGCGGGCAATGACCCGGCGCACCGAAAACGTGCCGCCATCGCGAACCCGCTGAACCTCGTAATCAATCGGCATGCTGTGGTTGCCGGGGCGCAGGAAGTAGGCGTGCAATGAATGGCACAACCGGCCTTCAACGGTACGGCTGGCCGCCATCAACGCCTGCCCAAGTACCTGGCCGCCAAACACATGGGGAAAGCCGAGATCCTCACTGTCACCCTGAAAATGGTCATCTCCGATGGGCGACAAATCCAGCAAATCAATCAGCTTCCGGGTTATTTCCAGCATGCATGCTCCTGTTGTTTTGGTCAGGAGCCAGCGACCAGCTCCTTAGCTTACGAAAGAATTTCTACCTCAGGTGAAACAATTTCGCAACGCTCAGTCACTGTGGATGGGCGGCACTTCCCGCGACAACGCCTGTTTTTCCACGGCAAACCGGCCGGTCACCGCAAACCCGAGCACTTCGCCCGATGGCGACAGGAAGCGGGCTTTTACGTCTGACCCCTCCTGCTCGATGTCCCATTCGCCTTCGGCACCAGCCGGTGGCGGGCACACCGCGGTGGGACAACAAGGGGTTTTGATCATCACCGGCATGGCACCGTAGCTCACCTGGGTGCGTTCACCCGTAAGGGTTTTCGCCAGGGCGCGGGCACAGGCCATCAACGGCAATACATACAGCAGCACCTGGCCGTCTACCTCGGCGCAGTCACCCAGGGCATAGACATCCGGTGCAGACGTCTCCAGGGCCCGGTTAACCACAATGCCGCGACCGGCTTCAATGCCCGCAGCCCGGGCCAGCTCGGTGCGTGGCCGCAGACCGACCGCAGAAACCACCAGGTCTGCCGCCAGGGTGTCGCCGTTGGCCAGCGCAAGCTTTACGCCCTGCCCGTCGCGATCCACCCGCTGTACCACCGTGCCCAGGTGGAAGTTCACACCCAGGGCCTGCAACTCCTGCTGCACGGCGTTGGCGGCCGCCTCCGGCAGCAAACTGGGCATAACGGCGGCATCCGGGGCAATCACATCCACCTCATAACCGCCGTTGCGCAGGTCGTTGGCAAATTCACAGCCGATCAGCCCCGCACCCATGATGGCCACCCGCTTGCCACCTTCCAGGGCCTTGCGGAACGCCCGGTAATCCAGCAGGTCGTTGATCGAATAGACCCGGTCCAGGCCATCACCGTCCAGGCCCAGGCGGATCACATCCGCGCCCCAGGCCAGCACCAGTTTGCTGTAGGCCAGCCGCTCGTCGCCCAGCACCAGCTCGCGGGCACCGGTATCAATACCGGTAACGGTGCTGTAGGTGCGAATGTCCACCGACAGCTGTTCGGCCATTGCCTCGGTGTCGCCCTGGGCCAGCCCTTTGGCATCCTTACCCTTGGTAAAGCCGGTGGACAGCATCGGCTTGGAGTAATTCACGCCGTCGTCTGCGGTTACCATCACCACCGGAGTGGTTTTATCCAGCTTGCGCAGTTCCCGCACCAGCGAGTATCCGGACAATCCGGTGCCTACTATTACAATCGGTGCCTGGTCGGTCATAGTCCTGCTCCGTTAATCAGCCGATTTCGATCATCTCGAAGTCTTCCTTGCCCACGCCACAGTCCGGGCATACCCAGTCATCCGGCACATCTTCCCACTTTGTGCCCGGCTCGATGCCGTCTTCCGGCCAGCCTTCGGCTTCGTCGTAAATCAGGCCACACACTACACACTGCCACTTCTTCATACTTGCTCTCCGTTAAAATTCCGTGCGCCATAATACCCTCCACCCGGTCTGTGACCAATGCCACGCGAGACGCCGGTTGCCCGGGTTTTGTGCCAATAGGCATGATTACAGATAGTCCGTCCACCATCTGCCCCTCCCTTCAGGGCAACCGGTTCGGTATAATCGCCGGTTTTACGACAGGACCGACCGTTATGACCGATACCGTCGCCGAAATGAACCAGGTCATGGCTGAAGCCGACTGCCTGGTAGACGAACAACAGGTAAGTGCCGCCATCGACACCATGGCCTCGGCCATCACCGATCGCCTGAAAGACAGTAACCCGCTGTTGTTCTGCGTTATGAACGGTGGCCTGATCACAACCGGCCAGCTGTTGCCCCGCCTCAAATTCCCGGTGCAGGCGGAATACCTGCACGCCACCCGCTACCGCCAGGAAACCACCGGCGGCATCCTCGAGTGGAAACTCCAGCCGGAATCCGACATGAAAGACCGCACGGTGCTGATTGTCGACGACATCCTGGATGAAGGCACCACCCTGTGCGCCATCGCTGACTACTGCCTGGCCCACGGCGCCCGGGAAGTGCTGACCGCGGTACTGGTCGACAAGATTCACGAACGCAAGGCCCGTCCGGGCCTGAAAGCCGACTTCACAGGCCTCTACGTTGAAGACCGCTTCCTGTTCGGCTACGGCATGGACTACAAAGGTTACTGGCGTAACGCCCCCGGCATCTATGCTGTCAAAGGACTCTGACCGGGAAAACAGCCTGAAGATCCCGCCTACCCGCTGGTACCGGTTGCTGGCTGCGGCCGGGCTGCGCAACCCGGAGGTTCACGGCCCGGCCCGCTACTGGCTGCAGGTGGAAGGGTCTTTCACCCAGGCCCTGAAGCACCGGTGCCTCGAGAGCTTCCATGTGGAAGTCGCGCGCGAAGGCTACGCCACGCCGTTCCCGGAAGAGGTTCGCCGGCTCGGGCTGCAGCCCCGACAACAGGCCTGGATCCGCGAAGTCCGCCTGTGCGGCGATGGCCAGCCCTGGGTCCTGGCCCGCACGGTCATCCCCCACCAGTGTTTTGAAGGCAAGGGCAGGCAACTGCGCCACCTGGGCAACAAGCCCCTGGGTGCCTTTCTGTTCAGCAGCCCGGACTGGTCACGGGGGCCGCTGGAAACCGGCCTGTGCCTTCCCGATCATCCGCTTCAGCCCCGGCTGGCCCGGCGTTCCCTGTTCCACCACGGCAACAACGCCCTGATGGTGGGCGAATACCTGTTGCCGGTGCTGTACCGGTAAGCTTCGGTTTAACCCCCAAGCCCTGGCTGGCTATAATCCGGTGTTTGCCACGCACCTGACCCACGGAAGAGCGCACCATGTTGCAGAATGCCCTGCCAGACCCTGTCCAGGCACGCCTGGCCGACTACGCCCGCCTGCTTCGCATTGACCGGCCTATCGGCAGCCTGCTGTTGCTCTGGCCCACCTATTGGGCACTCTGGCTGGCCGGCGACGGCAGCCCGTCTATTGCCAACGTCATTATTTTCACCCTGGGCGTGTTCTTTATGCGGGCCGCCGGCTGCGCCATCAACGACTTTGCCGACCGGGACTGGGATCGCCACGTAAAACGCACCCAGGACCGCCCCCTGACCACCGGCCGCATCCAGTCCTGGGAAGCCGTTGTCCTGTTTCTGGGCCTGTGCCTGGTTTCCTTCCTGATGGTAGTGCTGTTCACCAACCGGCTGACCCTGTACCTGTCCTTCGGCGGCGCCCTGCTGGCGTTTATCTACCCGTTCATGAAGCGCTACACCCACCTGCCCCAGCTGTTTCTGGGGGCCGCGTTCTCCTGGGCCATCCCCATGGCCTGGGCCGCCCAGGCCAACGAGCTGAGCCAGCTTACCTGGCTGCTGTTCACCGCCAACGTGTTGTGGACCGTGGCCTACGATACGCTCTATGCCATGGTAGACCGGGATGACGACCTGAAAATCGGCATTAAATCCACCGCCATCCTGTTCGGCGAAGCCGACCGGGTGATCATCGGCATACTGCAGGCGCTGGTGGTGCTGATCCTGGTGATTGTAGGAGGCCAGGCAGAGCTGGGCGCGTTCTGGTACCTGGGCGTGGCGGTAATGGCGGGCCTGTTTGCCTATCACCAGTACCTGGCCCGCGACCGTGCCCGGGAAGGTTGCTTCAAGGCCTTCCTGAACAACAACTGGGCCGGGTTTGCGGTATTTTCCGGGCTGGTGATCGACCAGCTTCTCTGAGTTGCCTGCAGGCACGGAACCGCCGCTAGCTCAATCGTGTCATATACTTGTAACAAAGACGCGTTGTAATGAGCCAGCAACATTACTGGGGAGCGCAAATCCTGCTCCCGGGGTTCTGACACAGGTTGAAGCACATGAATGGAAAAACTGTCCTGATCGTCGATGACGAGCCAGCCATCCGCGAAATGATCGCCGTGGCCCTCGAAATGGCTGATTACGACTACCTCGAGGCAGAGGATGCCCGCCAGGCCCACGCCCTGGTTGTTGACCGGCAGCCAGACCTGATCCTGCTGGACTGGATGCTCCCGGGCACCAGTGGTGTCGAGCTGGCACGGCGGCTGAAAAAGGAAGAGGCAACCGCCGACATCCCGATTATCATGCTGACCGCCAAGGTTGAGGAAGACAACAAGATCCAGGGCCTGGAAGTTGGTGCCGATGATTACATCACCAAGCCCTTCAGCCCGCGGGAACTGGTTGCCCGGCTGAAAGCGGTACTGCGCCGGGCAACGCCGGCCGGTGTCGACAGCCCGATCGAAGTGGACGGGCTGACCCTGGACCCGGTCGGCCACCGGGTAACCACTCCGGAAGGTGCCCTGACCATGGGCCCCACCGAGTACCGGTTGCTGCAGTTTTTCATGACCCACCAGGAACGGGTCTATACCCGGTCGCAGTTGCTGGACCAGGTCTGGGGTGGCAATGTCTATGTTGAAGAGCGTACGGTAGACGTACATATCCGGCGCCTGCGCAAGGCCCTTGGCGACCGCTACGACCACCTGGTCCAGACCGTCCGGGGCACCGGCTACAGGTTCTCCACCAGGGTCGCATAACCGCTTCGGCCCCTGGCCTGATACCAGAACACAGAACAAGGCTGCGCCCGATGCAACACAAGTGGTCACGATATCTGCGCCTGATCCTGGCCATCCTGGCCAGCACCACGCTGGTTGGCCTGTATTTTGGTGAACCGGTATACGGCCTGCTGGTTGGCCTGGTGGGTTACCTCTGGTGGACCCTGATCCAGGCCCGCCGCCTGTACCAGTGGCTGGACAACCCGGACGCCAGCGAAGAAGCGCCCCAGAGTATCGGCATGTGGGGCAGCATCTTTGATGGCCTGAACAAGCTGCACCAGAGCCACCTGCGTACACAGGACCGCCTCCGGGCCCGCATCAACCGGGTTCAGGAATCCACCAATGCCATGCGCGACGGTGTGATCATGACCGACGCCCGGGGCACCATGGAATGGTGGAACGGCTCTGCCGAACACCTGCTGGGGTTCCGGCGCAGTACCGACCGGGGCCAGTACATCCACAACCTAATCCGAAACCCGGCCTTCAAGGCCTACTTCGACTCCCGGGACTACCGGGAACCGCTGGAACTGAACTCCCCGGCCAAGCCCCATCTCCACCTGCAAATCCAGATCAGCCTGTTCGGCGACGACGACCGCCTGATCGTGGCCAAGGACGTTACCCGGCTGTACCAGCTGGAACAGATGCGCCGGGACTTCGTGGGCAACGTTTCCCATGAAATGCGGACCCCGCTCACGGTAATCAGCGGCTACCTCGAAACCCTCGTTGACCATGCCGACGAACTGCCACCCAAGTGGCGCCGGGCCATCAACACCATGGCCGCCCAGTCATCCCGGATGGAAGCACTGATTACCGACCTGATCCTGCTGTCGCGTATTGAAACCGGTGAACACACGGTAGATGACACCCTTGCCGACATGGATGCCCTGCTGAACCAGATCTGTCACGACGCCCAGGCCCTGAGCGGCAGCAAACAGCACCGCATTACCGTCAATATTTCCGACCACCGGCTGCTGCGGGGCGATGAAAGCCAGCTGCGCAGCGCCTTCTCCAACCTGGTGTTCAACGCAGTGAAGTACACGCCGGCGGAAGGCGAAGTGACTGTATCCTGGACGGCCAACCGCGACGGCGCCCATCTGTCGGTCAAAGACAGCGGTATCGGCATCGACCCGGTTCACATTCCCCGCCTGACCGAGCGCTTCTACCGCGCCGACCCGAGCCGGCATAAAGACACCGGTGGCACAGGCCTGGGACTGGCCATCGTCAAACACGTGCTGATCAACCACGATGGCAACCTGGAAATCCGCAGCAAACCCGGCGAAGGCAGCGAATTCATCTGCCACTTCCCCCGCGAGCGACTGGTAGAACGGGTACCGGAACTCCGGGATTAAAGAATTGTCACTCCCGGGCCGGTTCAGCGGTATTTCCGAACCGTAAAAACGCGCTAACATGGCATTCATACCCGCCCATTCATCTTGCGAGGTTTTACTGTGGCCAATCAGCCGATGCCGGGGCCAGTACGTCACGCCCTGACTGCCCTTTTCCTGCCAGCCCTGCTCTTTACCAGCCAGGCTTCGATGGCAGAACTACCCACCATGACCGACGCCGCCTTTGCAGAGTGCAAGGCAGGCCTGCAAGACAAAGCGGTCCAGGCCGGTGTCAGTGCCGACACCGCCAGCCGGGTGATGGCCGATGTCAGCTACCTGGAACGGGTAATCGAACTGGACCGCCGGCAACCGGAGTTCACCACCACCTTTGCCGACTACCTGAACCGCCGGGTTAACGAAAGCCGGATCAGCAAGGGCCGGGAAATGCTGGCCGAGCACAAGGACCTGCTGGCCCGGGTGACCCGGGAAACCGGTGTGCCTGCGCCCTACCTGGTGGCGTTCTGGGGCCTGGAAACCAACTACGGCAGCTACTTCGGCAAGATGCAGGTGCCCAGTGCCCTGACCACCCTGGCCTGTGACCCGCGCCGCACGACCTTCTTCACCGAACAGCTGATTGCCGCCCTGCGCATTATCGACGAGGGCGCCATTCCGGCAGAACAGATGGAAGGCTCCTGGGCCGGCGCCATGGGCCACGTCCAGTTCATGCCCACGGTGTTCCTGAAACACGCCGTAGACGCCGATGGCGATGGCCGCCGGGACCTGTGGAACAGCCTGCCCGATGCCATGATGTCGGCCGGCAAGTTCCTGGAATCTATGGGCTGGGACGGCGACTACCGCTGGGGCCGGGAAGTGTTACTGCCCGAAAACTTTGACTTCAGCCAGGCCGATGGTCGCCGGCTGTCCCTGGCCGAGTGGCGGAAACTGGGCATTACCGATGCCTTCGGTAACGCCCTGGCCCGGGAGCCCATTAAAGCCGCACTGGTGGTGCCCAGCGGCCACCAGGGCCCGGCCTTCCTGGCTTACAGCAACTTCCGGGTCATCATGGGCTGGAACCGCTCGGAGTTCTACGCCATCGCCGTTGGCCACCTGGCCGACCGGGTGGCCGGTGCCGGCGGCTTGCAGAACCCACCACCGGAAGACCAGCCTGCCTTATCCCGGGATCAGATCATGCAGCTGCAGGAAAGCCTGAACGCCAAGGGCTACAGCAGCGGCGAGCCTGACGGCATTCTGGGTTCCAACACCCGCAAGGCCATCCGCCAGTACCAGAAAGCCGAAGGCCTGATTGCCGACGGCTTTCCGTCCGGGCAACTGCTGCAGGCGCTGGATATCCAGGCCGGTAGCTGAACCATGGACTCCATTACCCAGGCCGCCCTTGGCGCCACCCTGGCCGGAGCCGTGGCCGGCAAAACCCTGGGGCGGTCGGCACTGCTGACCGGCGCCTTGCTGGGCACCCTGCCGGACCTCGACGTAGTCATCGACTATGGCACCGCGGTCGCCAACTTTACCCAGCACCGGGGCTTCAGCCATTCCCTGCTGATTCTCGCGCCCCTGTCGCTGCTGATCGCCTGGGGCCTGTGGCGCTGGAAGCCAGTCATAAGCTACCGGCGATGGCAGGCGCTGGTAGCACTTATCCTGATCACCCACCCCCTGCTGGACGCATTCACCACCTACGGCACCCAGTTGTTCTGGCCGTTCGGCACACCGGTGGCCATCAACAGCATTTTCATTATTGACCCGCTCTACACCCTGCCCCTGCTGGCCGGCTGTCTGGCGTTTCTGGTGCGCCCGCCGGCCCGCACGGCGCTGAGCCTGGCACTGGGGCTACCCACCCTGTATCTGGGCTGGACGCTGGTGGCACAGCAGATCATCACCGACCGGGTGCAACCGGCACTGGCCCGGGCTGGTGTGGAGCAGCCGGCCCTGATGGTACAGCCCATGCCCTTCAACACACTGTTATGGCGGGCCACGGCCATCACCGACGACACCCGGGTGGAGATTGTTACCGGTTTTCTGGATCGCACGCCGGAACTGTCACTGGAATACTTCCCCCGCAATCCGGTGCTCCGGGCCCGGGTAGCTGACCTGCCGGAAGCCCGGCGCCTTGAGTGGTTCACCCGGGGCTTCCTGCATTATGAGCAGGCCGGCCAACAGATTATCGCCACCGACATCCGCCTGGGCATTCCCGGCGCGCACCCGTTTACCTTTACCCTGGCGAACCTCTCGGATCAGGGTTTAGCCCCGATCCCCAGCGGCCGGCTGGACCGGCCGGCCATCAATCCGGACGCCCTGCCACTGCTTTGGGCCCGGCTGACCGGAGAGCTGCCGGTGCTGTGCCTGGCCACACTGGCCCCGCCGGCTCCGGGACATGCTTGCTGATGCGCCTGGACCAATACCTTGCCAGCGGCACCGGGTTGTCCCGCAAAGACGCCAAGCGGGCAATCACCGGCAAGCGGGTTCAGGTGAACGGCCAGTTGTGCCGCAGCACCAGCGCCAACATCAACACCGGCGACAGCGTGCTGCTCGACGGCGAACCGGTGACCCTGCCCGGCGAGCTGTACCTGATGTTGCACAAACCCGCCGGAGTGATCAGCGCCACCACCGACAGTAGCCAGCCCACCGCGCTGGACCTGCTGCCACCGGAACTGGCGCGGCAGCTGCACATTGCCGGACGGCTCGACAAAGACACCACCGGACTCCTGCTGCTCACCAGCGATGGCCAGTGGTCGCACCGGGTTACCTCGCCCCGGCGGGACTGCCCGAAAACCTATCGGGTACAGCTGGCCGAGCCATTAACGGCAGAAGCCCGACAGGCCCTGGAACAAGGCATTCAGCTCAACGGAGAAGACACGGCCACGCGACCGGCGCGGGTACTGGCCTGTTCTGAACAGGAGATAGAGCTGACCATCAGCGAAGGCCGTTACCACCAGGTCAAACGCATGCTGGCGGCGGTGGGAAACCATGTCACGGCACTGCACAGACAACGCATCGGCGCGATTGAACTGGATGCAGGGCTGGCACCGGGCCAGTTTCGGGAACTGACCCGGTCAGAAATCGATTCGGTTTAGCGAGCGCTACCGGGCTGCGTCATCGATACGTTCGAACTTCTGGGCCTCCAGGTTCTTGCGCACCGCTCCCGCCTCGAACACCTCGCCATTCATCGCAATGTAGACCCCCGGCGGCAGTAGCCGGGCCGCCGCCCACGCAAAGCCGATATTGAAGATGGCATCGGTACGACGCATCCGGGCCGGTTGCATGGCCCCGGTCAGCACAATGGTGCGATCGGGCAGGGTTTTCAGGACCTGGGCCGTCTGGGCCATGGTGTCGGTGCCATGGGTGATAAGAATGCGGGAATGTTCGGTCTGCTTTACCGCCTCGAGAATACTGTCGCGGTCGTCATCGGTCAGTTCCAGGCTGTCTTTGCGCATCAGCTCCCGGATGGCATAGCCCTCATGGATATTCGACTCTGCCAGCAATTCCGGCAACAGGCTGTCACCGATCTCGAACTTGCTGTTGGCATCAAAGTACACCTTGTCGATGGTGCCGCCGGTGGTCAGTATCTGGATGGTCACGGGGTATCCTCTGTTGGAGTGGAGCTATCGGGAACAGGTCTCATTTTAACCATCCCCATGAAACTCCAAATGTAAAATATCTTTAAATGCATTAAAATTTGTTCAAATTCATAATGTTGCAAGATGTTATATTAAGTAACATTGTGTATCAAAGCCTTTGCACCAATCAGGATTGCTACGGAATGGGCGCAGCCTCCACAAACCAACACAGCCCAGGGCGGGGCCGGCGCGCCGGTGGCAACGGGCTGCAGCGCTGGTTTCCGTTTGTGGTGCTGCTGGTAGTGGCAATCTATGGTTTGCTGGCGGCATTTCTGGGCCAACACGCTGCGTCGCTGATTGGCGACACGGCCATCGCCGAGCCTGATCTGCCGGTCATGGTCTGGAAGTCCTTCGTCACCGGCATGCTGGTGTTTGCCCTGCTGCTGAACCTGAGCATTGTCATCAGGCTTCGCCGGCCCGGGCTGGCCTGGCTCAGTGTGCTGATGGTGGGCGTTATCTACAGCCAGCTGGTGATGGATGGCCTGGGGCTCTGGCTGATCTGGCCCGGCATACCGGAGCTCAACGCCCTGCTGTCCGTCAGCCTGCCACTATGCCTGATTGCCCTGTGTGAATTCACCCCCCACTTTATTGCCGTGGGCCGGCAAGGCGCCCGGCTACTCCGGGGCTTCAGCCTGGCCGCCGGCCTGCACCTGCTGGCGGCCCCCTTCCCCATCGGCCCGCTGGGGCAGGATGTGTTCCTGGTAGTTGCCGCCACCGGTGGCATGTTCATCTTCGGACTGGTGCTGGGGCAGATCCGCAAGCACGTCTACGCCCGTTATTTCGCCCTGTCGGTACTGGCCATTCTGGTCGGCGCACTCACCACGTCCCTGACAACCATCGGCTGGCTGCCGGTCAATCCGCTGACCGACTCCGCATTTTTTCTGGGGGCAGCCGCCGGCTCGCTGATCCTCACCAGCGGTGTCGGCCGGCTGTTGCTGGAAGAGCGCAAACGCCGGCTGAGCGCCGACATCCGCGCCCGGGAAGAACAGGCACTGCGCGCGCGCATCGAACAGGATTACGACCGGGTCCTGAAAACCCACCGGGTAACCGGCAAACCCAACCGCCCCATGCTGGAAGAGGCGCTGACCGCCATAGACAGCCGGCAAACCCCTTACACGCTGTGCATGGTGCGGCTGACCCGCTTCAATGAACTGGAGCAGGCGCTGGGTTACCGCTCTGCCGAAGAGCTGTTGAGGCAGTACCTGCGGAAGATGAACCGGTTCCTGAAACAGGCATTGGGCGAGCAGCTGATTCCCATCAACGGCTATGCCATTGCCACACTGGATACCGTCAACCATGCCTTTGCCCTGCGCCGCAGCCCGAACCAGCCAGAGCTCGAAACCCGCGCCCTGAGTGCCATTACCGACTGGTTATCGGGCAACTTCAGGGACGGCCGGTTCTCGTTCTCCTGGGCTGCGTCACTGGGCCTTGCCCACGCCCCGGAGCATGGCACCGACGCCGGCAGCTTGCTGTCGGCGGCGGGCTTTGCCTCCCTGAACAGCGACAATGCCCTGAGTGTTTATGACCCGTCTATTGCCGAGTGGCAGTACCGCCAGCAGATCCTGATGCTGGACGTTGAAGATGCCCTGAACTCCGGCAACATGTGGCTGGAATACCAGCCGAAAGTGAGTATCCGCGACGGCCGGATCAGCTCGGTGGAAGCCCTGCTGCGCTGGGAACACAGCGAATTCGGACGAATCCCCCCGGACCAGTGGATTCCGCTGGCCGAGGAAGTGGGCATTATCCACCAGGTTACCCGCTGGGTGCTGGACCGGGCCTGCCGTGATGCCAGCGGCCTGCGGGCAAGGTACGGCGACCACATCGCCATCAGCGTCAATATTTCCGCCAAGGACCTGGCTCACCCGCTGTTCCACGAACAGGCTCGGGCGATCCTGCGCCGGCACCACCTGCTGCCCCGGAATATCATCCTGGAGATCACCGAAACCGCCATGATGACCGACCCGGAGCTGGCCCGGCATACCATCGAAATCCTCAGCGACATGGGTTTCCGGATTGCCCTGGATGACTTCGGTTCCGGCCATTCCTCCCTGGGCACCCTGGCCCTGTTCCGGCTGGATGAACTGAAGATAGACCGCAGCTTCCTGCACAATGTGCTGGACTATCCGGCCCGCCAGAAAATCCTGAAAGCGGCACTGGAACTGGGCACCGCCCTGGACCTGGACGTTGTCGTGGAAGGTGTGGAAGAAGAAGCCATCGCCGTCTGGCTGCAACAGTTCCCCGGCCTGCAGGGGCAGGGTTATTACTGGGGTCAGCCCGCCCGGGCCAGCCTCGAATCAACAGGCGCACCCCTGCCCTCTCACGTAAGCGATCATTAGCCCGTCAATAGATGCAGACTCCAATGACCTGCATCAAGGGCCCCTCCCGGCACTGCCATTAAACTGCTCTGACAATTATCAATGTCATGGAGGCCGACTATGTCTTCGCCCATTAAACAGGTTCCAACGCCGGATGCGACCGCGGCGAGCCCGGTGTTCCAGTGCTGGCAACAGGGCTATGGCATAATCCGGCACTCTGAGGCCACCGCTCGCCAGGTACAGGCGCTGGCACAGAAACTGGTGGCAGCAGGCCAACAGCCGGACGCCGACAGCGTATACCGCAAACTGATCGCCCTGGACCGGCTGACCAGCGCCGGCCTGTGGCTGGTGGTGCACATGACCTACTGCAACCGGGTGGATATTACCGGTGCCCCGCTGCAACCCAAGGACTTCAAAACCGCCCCGGAAGGCCATACCGGTGGCGCGCTCAACATGGTGCCGGCCTATGCCGCCTACCTGGCCCTGAACAACCTGACCGGACAAACCCGAAGCTGGCTGATGGGCCAGGGCCACTGCGTTGCTGCCGTAGACGCCATCAACGTTCTGACCGGTAACCTGCACCCGGAACAGAAAACCCGGTACCAGGCCGCAGACGGCCTGTCCCGCCTGGCCTCGGATTTTTACAGCTACCGGCAAAAGCCCGACGGCTCCATGGCATCGCCTCTGGGCAGCCACGTTAATCCGCACACCGCCGGCGGCATTATTGAAGGCGGCTATCTGGGGTTCGCTGAGCTGCAGTACGCCCACATGCCGCTGCCCGGTGAGTCCCTGGTCGCCTTCCTGTCTGACGGCGCAGCTGAAGAACAGCGCGGCAGTGACTGGATACCCCGCTGGTGGCGGGCGGAAGACTGCGGGCAGGTGCTGCCGGTGATGATCGCCAATGGTCGCCGCATTGAACAGCGCACCGAACTGGGTACCCGTGAAGGCCTGGAGCGCTTCGAACAGCACCTGGAAGCCCGTGGCTTTGCGCCTTTCCGCTTTGACGGCAAAGACCCGGCTGCCTTTGTCTGCGCCCTGTACGAGATGGAAACCGCACTGGCCGCCAACGGCGAGGCAGCCAAAAAAGGCGAGACCGCGTATCCGGTGCAGATTCCCTACGGCATTGCTGAAACCGTCAAAGGCTTCGGCTTTTACGGCGCCGGCCAGAACAGCGCCCATAACCTGCCACTGCCGGGCAACCCCCGGCTGGATACCCGGGCCAGGGATCTGTTCCAGGAGCACATTGCGCCCCTGTGGGTTGAACCGACCCATCTCCAGCAAGCCGTTGCCGAACTGAACGAACACGCCCTGCAACAGCGCCCTCTGGAGCGGGACCACGCCCTGGCCACCCGTAACCCGCCGGAACCTTCCATACCGGCCCTGCCCTGGGGCCAGAACCAGAGTTCGCCCATGTCGGCCGTCGACGAATTCTTCCGGGCACTGGTGGAGGACAACCCCGGGTTACGCCCCCGGGTGGGCAATCCTGACGAACTGGCCAGCAACCGCCTGACCGGTATCCTGGCTGACCTGAAACACCGGGTTAATGACCCGGAAAGCCGCCAGGAATCGATCCACGGCAAGGTCATCACCGCCCTGAATGAAGAGGCCGTGGTGTCTGCCTGCCTGGCCAACAAGGCCGGCCTGAACCTGGTCGCCAGCTACGAAGCCTTCTGCGTGAAAATGCTCGGCGCCATTCGCCAGGAGCTGATTTTCGCCCGGCACCAGAAAGAAGTGGGCCGGCCGGCCCGCTGGCTGGGCTTTCCGGTGATTGCCACTTCCCACACCTGGGAGAACGGCAAGAACGAACAGTCACACCAGGACACTACCTTCTGCGAAGCCATGCTGGGCGAGATGAGCGATGTTTCCCGGGTTCTGTTCCCGGCGGATTACAACAGCACCCTCGCAGTTCTGCCTTCGGTCTTTACTGAACGGGGCCGGATCAGCTGCATGGTGATCCCGAAGCGGGAGCGGCCCTGCGTGTTCAATGCCGGTGAGGCAGAAACCCTGGCCCGCCACGGCGCGCTGGTGGTCGACGAAGACACCTCCACCGGAGAAGAACCGATTCTGCTGATTGCCAGCGGGGCCTACCAGCTGTCTGAAGCCATCCGGGCCTGCGAGCGCCTGCGGGAAACCGGCACCGCGTTCCGGCTGGTGTACCTGCAGGAGCCCGGGCGCTTCCGCCAGCCCCGGGACCCGCACGAAGCCGCCTTCTGCCTGAACGAATTCGAGCGGGAGCGGTTGTTCCCCCATCGCCTGCAGCGGCGGGTTGCGCTCACCCATATGCGCCCGGAAGTATTCCGGGGCCACCTGCACAACCTGTTCCCCCAGCCGTCCCACACCCGGGTGCTGGGTTACGTCAACCGTGGCGGCACCCTGAACGAAAGCGGCATGCTGTTTGCCAATCACTGCTCCTGGGGCCACACCCTGGAAGCCTGCGCCGAGGTGCTGGACAAGCCCCCCGGAGCCTGGCTCTCCAGTGCCGAGCTGGCCGCCGTGGAAGGCCGGGGTGACCCATCCGTGATTACCCGCGGGCTGCCCTGAAGCGCCGGCGGATTGCCGTTTCCAGCTCCAGCAGCACCAACACCGCCACACCGGCCAGTACCGCAAAGCCCAATGCTTCAGGGGAGAGCGCGGTACTGGCAAAGGTGCCCTGAAACCAGGGCACCCAGGTGAACAGGGACTGCAGGACAATCACCGCGAGCACTGCCAGCAGCACCACCGGAGTACCCAGCACACCCCGCAAGGTGATCGACGGCGTATCCAGGTAACGGACCGCAAACAGGTAGAACACCTCCATGGCCACCAGGGTATTCACCGCCAGGGTACTGGCCACCACCGAATCGTCATAGTTGTACATGGCCCAGAACCAGGCACCGAAGATACCCGCCAGGAACAGCAGGGAAACAAACACGACCCGCCAGACCACAAAGCCCCGGAGCAGGGATTCGTCCCGTGGCCTCGGCGGCTGGGCCATCACGCCCGGCTCCGGCGGCTCGAAAGCCAGGGTCATGGCCAGCACCACCGAACTCACCATGTTCACCCAGAGAATCTGCAGGGCGGATATGGGCAGCGCCAGGCCCAACAGCAAGGCTGTGATCAGACTGATCGACTCGCCGCCGTTAATCGGCAGCATGAAGGCAATCCCCTTGCGCAAATTGGTGTAGACCGTACGGCCTTCCCGCACCGCGGCCACAATGCTGGCAAAGTTGTCGTCCAGCAAGACCACCGACGAAGCCTCGCGGGCCGCTTCCGAGCCTTTCACGCCCATGGCGATACCCACATCCGCCCGCTTCAGGGCCGGGGCATCGTTCACCCCGTCACCGGTCATAGCCACCACGCCATGCAGGGCCTGCAGGGCTGCCACCAGCCTCAGCTTGTGTTCCGGGCTGGTGCGGGCGAAAACATCCACTTCACCGGCCGCCTGCTGCAACTGTTGCTCGTCCATAGCGTCCAGATCCTTGCCGGTGAGCACCTTGTCGGTATTCCGCAACCCCAGCTTGCGGGCGATGGCTCCGGCGGTCAGGGCGTGGTCGCCGGTGATCATTTTTACCCGGATACCGGCACTGTGGCATTCTTCGATAGCCCGGATGGCTTCCTGCCGGGGCGGGTCCAGCAGGCCCACCACACCCAGCAGTTCAGCCCCCTGCTCCAACTCTTCCACAACCAGCTCACGGCTGCCGGCTGTCACGGGCCGGCGAGCAATCGCCAGCACCCGCAGGCCTTCGGACGCCATCCCGGCAATGATTCCGTCCCATGCCGGGTGGTCAAGTTCAACCGGCTCACCGTTATCCGATAACTGGTGCGAACACATCCGCAGAATCCGCTCCGGCGCGCCTTTCAGGTAGGCCACCTCATGACCATGATGATCATGGTGCAGGGTCGCCATAAAGCGGATATTGGTATCAAAGGGTACTTCATCGACCCTTGGCCAATCCCGGGCACTGGCTTCTACATCGAACTCCGCCTTGCTGGCGAACACCTTCAGCGCGGCTTCCATGGGGTCGCCATGAATCACGGCCCGGCCATCCCGGTGGCTGATGCTGGCATCGTTGCACAGGGCCGCGGCCCGCGCCATTTCCGCCAGCGCCGGGCTGGCGTCTGCCGGAGCATCGTTGCGGCAAACCGCGCCTTCAAAGCTGTAGCCCTCGCCGGTGACATCAAAGCGCTGGCCACCGGCCACTGCGGCGGTCACCATCATTTCGTTACGGGTGAGGGTTCCGGTCTTGTCGGAACAGATCACCGACACCGCACCCAGGGTTTCAATGACCGGCATACGCCGGACCACGGCCTTGCGGCGAGCCATCTGGCGTACACCAATGGCCAGGGTAATGGTCAGAATCGCGGGCAAGCCCTCGGGAATGGCCGCAACGGTGAGCCCCACCACCGCCATGAACAGCTCCCGGAACTCCAGGCCGCTGAACGCCAGGCCGCCGAAGAAAATCGCCACCCCGGTCAGGATGACAATAATCGACAACACCCGGGCAAACCGGTCCATCTGCTCCAGCAAGGGCGTTTTCAGGGTGGTCGTGCTGGCCAGAAGGCCGGAAATCCGGCCAATCTCGGTACTGGCGCCGGTGCGCACTACCACACCCCGGCCGGTTCCGGTGGCCACCATGGTGCCGGAAAAGGCCATACCGGTCTGGTCACCCAGGGCAGCCTCGGCCTCCACCGGCTCGGTGGTTTTATCCACCGCCTCGGATTCGCCGGTCAGGATGGCTTCTTCAATTTTCAGGTTGTGGCACTTTTCCAGGCGGATATCCGCCGGTACACGGTCTCCCGGTTCCAGCAAAATGGTATCGCCCGGCACCAGTTCCGCTGCACCCACCTGGTGCTGTCCATCTCTCCGGACAACCCGGGCTTTCGGCGCCAGCATGTGCCGGATAGCCGACAGTGCCTGTTCGGCCCGCCCTTCCTGCAGAAAGCCGACCAGGGTCTGGATGACTACCACTGCCAGGATGACGCCGGCATCGACCCAATGGCCGAGGGCACCGGTAATCACCACCGCGGTCATCAGCACATAGATCAGGAAATTCTTCAGTTGCCGCCCAAGGCGGGCAAGCGGGCCGGATGCGGCCGCTTCCGGCAAACGGTTGTAGCCCAGGGTGGCCAGGCGTTCAGCGGCTTCGGCGTTGGATAATGGATGTTCGGCCTTCAGCCGTTCACGAGCCTCGGCGGCCGGCACAGCCTGCCAGTGCTCAGAAAGCAGGGACCCAGGCTCAAGCGCTGCGGAGTCGGAAGATGGGGGAGATCCGGTCATTACTGATTCCTTGTAGTGGACTCAACCATACTACAAGGCCGGCACAGGCCTTTGCCATTGGCACAGGTCAAATAAAAACGGGAGCCGAAGCTCCCGTAAACGATCCGAACACAGGTGACACCTGGTTATCCGCTGATAAAGACCGGGCCAGCCCCCAGGTTCCACAGGATCACCGAACCCACGCGGGTGGACACCAGGATCACCAGCGCGACCGTCAGCAAAGCGCCACCGTACATCACAGCACGCTCTTTCTCGATGCCCATCACAATGGGCAGACCGTCATACATTAACCAGGCGCCGTAGCACGCGGCTGCCAGGAACACCGCAGCATTGAACCAGGGCACCGGATACAGCAGGGCAAAGCCCGCCAGGAACAGGGGCGTACAGGAATAAGCCGCCAGGGCAATACCATTGGAAGGCACGTGCTCTTCCTTGGCCCCGTAAGTCTTCGCCATCCAGTTGATGGCATAGCCGAGGGCAAACACCCCCACCAGCATTGCCACGTAGGTCAGGACACTCAGTTGAACCGCACTGATTTCCGTAAGCTTGATCAGCCGCTCGCTACCCACAGACCAGCCGAAGTGTGCTGTTGAAATATAGGCGCAGATGGGAGCAATAGCCGCCAGAATGGCGATATAAGCGATATAGAGCCTGGTTGGATTTTCGTGTTCCTTTCTGATGGATACCCACTCCTGGTCAGGGTGAGTAAAGAGACCGAACGCATGTGACAGGAGCATAGACCACCCCGCATTGTTGCTGTTGTTGGTATGGGGATATACGGCGGCTGAACCAGTTCAGACTTACAACCGTTCCTGTACTTAACTATAGTCAAGAATGCCGGTGATAAAAGACGGCTTTGATGCTATTTTGTTCAAAGCCCGCCGTTATCATACCCTTTAGTTCGTGATGAACAGGAGCAGGAACCGCCATGAAACCACGTTTGAACAAACACTCGCTCGCCGCCCTTACCCTGGCCATTGCCAGCCTCAACGCACATGCCGAGCTTCGCACCGAGACCGTGGAATACACGCTCGATGGCCAGGTCTTCAGCGGCTACCTGGCCTGGGATGATGAAGCCGAAGGTAAAAGACCCGGAATCCTGCTGGTACACGAATGGTGGGGCCACAACGACTTTGTCCGGGAACAGGCAGAACAGCTGGCAGCCGCCGGTTATACCGCCTTTGCCCTGGACATGTATGGCGAAGGCAAGCTGGCCGAGCACCCGGATACCGCCCAGGAGTTCATGAAACAAGCCACCCGGGATATGGAGCAGGTAAAAGCCCGCTTTATCAAAGCAAAGGAGCTATTGCAGAACCACGAATCGGTGGATGCTGACAAGATTGCCGCCCAGGGCTACTGCTTTGGCGGTGCCGTGGTGCTCAATATGGCACGGATGGGCGTCGACCTTGATGGCGTGGTGAGCTATCACGGCGCCCTGGCCAGCCCTCTGCAGGCCGAAGCCGGCAAAGTGACCGCACGGGTACAGGTGTATACCGGCGGCGCCGACCCGATGGTGCCCTCAGAACAGGTGGCAGGCCTGGTTCAGGAAATGCAGGATGCCGAGGTGGACCTGACGCTGGTGAGCTTCCCGGGGGTCAAGCACTCCTTCACCAATCCGGGTGCGGATGCCTTTGCCGAAAAGTTCGGTATGCCGGTCGGCTACGACGAGGATGCCGCCCGCCGTTCCTGGGATGGCACCCTGCTGTTCTACCAGGAGCTGTTCGGCAGCTGATCCGACAAACCGGGCAGGCACAAAAAAAGGCAGCCTTGGCTGCCTTTTTTTGATGTTGCTGAATCCTCAAGGATTACAGGGCAACAACGTTCTCCGCCTGAGGACCTTTCTGGCCCTGAGTTACGGTGAACTCAACCTGCTGACCTTCGGCCAGGGTCTTGAAACCAGAGCCTTGGATGGCGCTGTAGTGAACAAATACGTCCGGGCCGCCTTCACGAGTGATAAAGCCAAAGCCTTTTGCTTCGTTGAAGAACTTAACAGTACCGGTAACAGTAGACATACGTAAACTTCCTGAAATCAATCATTTTATCTGCTGCCACACACCATTCTGGTGCTGGTCAGCGTGTTACGGAAAAACTGAACTCGCGGGATCAAAAACAGGACGGCACTACTAACTGCGGAGGTACGTCTTATTCATGAACTGCTTTGCTAATCTTTCCTTCAGGATTCACTCTACTCCTGAATTTCCGGCTTGCCAAGGGTAAATTCAATAATTTATGTAGGTAGTGATACCAAGGCCGGAGCGGTCATCCGCAACCGTCTTTATCCCCTGAACAGGGTGAAGGTCCAGAAGCCCAGGGCGGTCATCAGGATGGAACCAATCACGTGGGCCAGGATGCCGGTGAGGGCCACCGCCCACTTGCCTTCCTGCATGGCGGCAAACATTTCCAGGGAAAAGGCCGAGAAGGTCGTCAGCGCACCGCACAGGCCCGTTACGGCGAACAGCCGCCACTCCGGAGCCAGCGAACTGCTGTGGGTAAAGAAGCCCATCAGCAGTCCGATCAGCCAGCCACCACTGAGGTTGGCCACCAGGGTGCCCCAGGGAATGGCATGGTAACTGGCATTCAGCCACAGGCTAAGGGCCCAACGCAGGTTGGCGCCGATCACGGCGCCAACACTGACAGCAACTACCGACAGCCACATATCAGCGGCCTGCTTCAGGCCGGATTGTGGTCAATGAGGGTGTCCTTGTTGCGGGCGAACTCGTCGAACGGGAAATCGTCGACGGTCAGCATTTCCAGCACCAGCGCCTCATACTCGCGCATGAAATCGGCCTCTTCCTGGCTGAAAATACCCGCTTCCAGGGCCGCCTCGAACCGTTCTTCCGGATGCAGGGCTGTCATGGGCAACTCGCCCTTGGCGTAGGCCTTGGTAGCTTTGCGGTACAACTGCTCTGCCTTGCCATAGTCCTTGAGCAGGCTGTTGTACTGAGCCAGCGGATTGGCCACATCACCCTCACCTGCCGTTGTCCACGCACTTTCTGTCAGCTTGCTGCGCACCGGCGTATCCGTGCTGATGCTGTTGGCCAGTTTGCGGGTAAGCTCGTCGCCCGGCTCAGCCCAGCGACGGCCCAGCGGCAGGGTTACCGCCCGCAACGCCATGGCGGCCGGCCGGTTGGGCAGGTTCTTCAGGAATTCGTCCAGGGCTTTCTCAGTACGATGCAGCAGCAGGGTCATGCTGTATTGCATCAGTTCCTTCTCGCCATCCACCGGCTGGGTTTCATACCAGTTCTTGAGCACCATGGAGGCCAGGTACTGGTTGGCCAGCATGTCGCCGAGGCGCGCGGAAATCAGCTCACGCATTTTCAGCTCTCCCCCCAAAGTCGTCATGGCGGCGTCGGCACACAAGCCGAAGGCAGAACTGAAGCGGGCAAGGGCCTGGGCATAGGGCCGCGACGCGCTGTCAAACGGCACGTCCGCCTTGCCGATACCCAGGGCCTGGGTGAAAGCGCGGGCAGCGTTGCCGAAGATCAGGCCGGCGTGGCCGAAGAAGGCTTCATCGAAGGCCTTGATGTCATCGTTATCCTTGGCCGCCAGTTCCTTGAGTACATAGGGATGGCAGCGAATTGCGCCCTGGCCGAAGATCATCAGGCTGCGGGTCATGATATTCGCGCCTTCCACGGTGATCGACACCGCGGCACCACTGTAACCGATACCCAGATAGTTGCGCGGCCCCAGGGTAACCGTCTTGCCGCCGTGCACATCCATGGCATCGGTGAGGATGTCACGCTGGAACTCGGTCAGGTGGTACTTGAGAATGGCCGACGGCACCGCCGGCTTTTCGCCCTGGTCGATCATGTTGGCGGTATGGTTGACCGCAGACTGGGCAATGTAGGTCTTGGCAGCAATCCGCGCCAGCGGGGCCTGGACACCTTCCATCTCTGCCACCGGGGTGTTGAACTGGCGACGGATACGGGTGAAGCCACCGGCCGTGCCCACGGCATAGGCAGCCGCACCGGCAGCACCGGACGGCAGGGTGATACAGCGGCCAACCGACAGGCACTCAACCAGCATACGCCAGCCCTGGCCGGCCATTTCCTGGCCACCGATGATGTAATCCAGCGGGATGAACACATCCTTGCCCTTGATCGGGCCGTTCATGAACGGCGAGCCAATGGGGCAATGGCGACGGCCGATTTCCATGCCATCGGTGTCCCGGGGAATCAGCGCACAGGTGATGCCATAATCCCTGGTCTCGCCCAGCAGGCCATCCGGGTCGAACATCCGGAACGCCAGGCCCACCACCGTGGCCACCGGCGCCAGGGTAATCCAGCGCTTCTCGAAATTCAGGCGGATGCCCAACACTTCCTTGCCGTCCACTTCCTGTTTGCACACGATACCCGTGTCCGGCAGGGAGGTGGCGTCGGAGCCCGCGCGCGGGCCGGTCAGGCCGAAACAGGGTACTTCCCGGCCGTCCGCCAGCCGAGGCAGGTAGTAGTCTTTCTGTTCCTGGGTCCCGTATTTGACCAGCAGTTCGCCCGGGCCAAGGGAGTTGGGCACCCCTACGGTGACCATCAGCATTTCGTTGGCGGCCAGTTTCTGCAACACGGCCGTCTGGGCCTTGGCGGAAAACTCCAGGCCACCGTATTCCTTCGGAATGATCATGCCGAAGAACTTTTCTTTCTTGAGAAAATCCCAAAGCTCTTCGGGAAGGTCGGCCCGCTCTACCGCCAGGTCCCAGGCATTGCACATGGAAATCGCCTGGGTGCACTGGTTATCCACAAAAGCCTGTTCCTCATCGCTCAGGCCGGTATGACGGTTGATCAGCAGGTTGTGCCAGTCCGGGCGGCCGGTGAACAGCTCGCCGTCCCAGCCCACAGTGCCGGCCTCCAGGGCCACCTTTTCAGTGTCGGAGACCTTCGGCGCCACCTTTTTGAACATGGCGAACACTCGGGGGGTCAGCCAGTTCATGCGGAACTGGGGCAAACCGGCAGCGGCCGTGGCTGCCGCACCCAGGAACAGAAGCAGGGTCAGCCAGCCGGAGGCCATAAACAGGGACAGCACACCCACCACCAGCATCACGCCGATGGCCGGCTTGGCACCGGACTCCCGGCGCATCACAAACAGCAGGCCGGCCAGTGCTACCAGAAACAGAATCAAAGTCATCGCAAGTTCTCTCTGTCTTCCATGGATTAGAGCCTCCGGCACGCAGCCGGAGCCACTTCGCTAACACTTCGTTACGTTCAACTTACCCTAACAGATGCCTGTATTCCAGATAACACACCGGCTTCAGACAGTTAGGGGCCTCAGGATGTGACAATCACCCGGATTCCCTCCAGCGCCAGGCTGGCATGGCCCACCGCCTCGCGGGCGGCTTCCAGCTGTTTGCGCAGGAAGTCGATTTCCTCATCGCGAATAGCCGGGTTTACTTTCTGCAGGGCTTCAAGGCGGCGGATTTCCGGTACAAAGCCGGCTTCCACCTGCGCCAGCGCCTTTTCCTGCAGTGGTTCGAGGTTCGGTTCGGCCAGCCGCTCGGCATGGTCCACCATGGTTTCCACTTCTGCCCGGATCTTGGGCACGATGGCCTGGGCCGTCCGGCGGCGGATGTTGGAACACAGCTCGTTCAGCCGGTCATGGGGCAGGGCCTTGGACAGGTCCCGGCCGTTGACGTCTACCACCAGGCGCAGCGGCGAAACCGGCAGGTAGCGGGTCAGCTGCAGGGCTTCCGGCGCCGGACAATGCACGGCGAACACAGCTTCCAGCAACAGGGTACCCGGCGGCAAGGCCTTGACCGACAGATTGGCCAGTGCCGCCTTGCCCAGGCCGGAACTGGTTACCGAATCCATCACCCCGGTCACGATCGGGTGCTCCCAGCTCATGAACGCCATGTCTTCCCGCTGCAGGGCCTGCTCCCGCTCCCAGGTGACGGTCAGCCCGTCTTCCGGCAACTCCGCCACATGGCCGGCCTGGTATTGCTCTCCGGGCTTGAGGACATCGGCGTGTTCGCTGTGGTCTTCCACATCAACACCCAGGATGTCGAACGCCTGCACCAGGTAATCCCGGACCCGGGCAGAGCCCTCTTCTTTCTCGATCTCGGCGATCAGCGCATCGGCTTCTTCGCGGCGACAGGAGTTCAGCTCGATCAAGGCATCCCGGCCGTTATGCAGCAGGGTTTTCAGGCGCCGGGTCTCTGCGGCGCTGTCCGCCAGCAGCGGCTCGATGACACTGTCATCACCGTCCAGGGCTTTCTGCCAGTTATCGGCCACGTGTTCGTGCACGGCGACACCCACGGCGCAGCTCTCGGCAAAGGCGTTCAGGCCTTCATGGAACCAGCGGTACTGCAGCTCCTGGCTGGTGCCCTGCAGGTACGGGATATGAATCCGGATGGCTTCGGTCTGGCCGATACGATCCAGCCGGCCAATGCGCTGCTCCAGCAAGTCCGGGTTTTCCGGCAGGTCAAACAGCACCAGGTGATGGGCGAACTGGAAGTTGCGGCCCTCGCTGCCAATCTCCGAACAGATCAGCGCCTGGGCGCCCTGCTCGGTGTCGGCGAAGTAGGCGGCAGCCCGGTCCCGCTCCAGCAGGCTCAGGTGCTCATGGAAGGCAGCACTGCGAATACCGGCACGCAACTGCAGGTAATGCTCCAGCGCCGTGGCGGTATCGGCCCGGGCACAGATGACCACCACCTTGGCCGGGCGCAGGCTGGCCAGTTTCTTTTCCAGCCATGCCACGCGGGGGTCATCGGCCAGCCATTGCTCTTCCGGGGCCGACTGCTCCGGCGCCAGGCCGGTTTTGCCGTGACGTACCTCTTCATAGAGTTCCGGGCACGGCAACGGCTCCGACAGCGGCTGGCGTTCGGGGAAGCCCTGAATGGCCGCGCGGGTATTGCGGAACAGTACCCGGCCGGTGCCGTGGCGATCCAGCAGGGCATCAATCACGGCATGATGGGCGTTGTCGCGGGCCAGCAACTCGTCCAGTTCACTGCCAAGCCAGTCAGACAAGGCGGCCTTGTCGTCCTCGGCGATGGCGTCCGGGTTTTCCTGAAGCCGCCGCACCACCTGGTTGATACGCTCATACTGCTGCTCTTCCTGCCGGAAAGTGTCCAGGTTATGGAACCGGGCCGGGTCCAGCAGGCGCAGCCGGGCAAAGTGACTGGCAATCCCGACCTGTTCCGGGGTGGCCGTCAGCAACAGCAAGCCCTTGCTGGCCCCAGACAGGCTTTCCACCACTTCATACTCGGGGCTGGCCTGCTCCGGCGACCAGGCCAGGTGGTGCGCTTCATCCACTACCATCAGGTCCCAGCCGGCGGCGAGGGCATGGTTCCTGGCCTTTTCGCTGCGCACCAGGAAGTCCAGGCTGCACAGCACCAGCTGGTCCGCCTCGAACGGGTTAACACCGTCATCGTCGTCACCGAAGATGTGGTTTACCAGGGCATCGACATCATCTTCCTGTGCCTTGAGGTCGTCGTAGCGGCCCTGGTCGACGATGGAAAAACGCAGGTTGAAGCGGCGCAGCATTTCCACCAGCCACTGGTGAATCAGCGAATCCGGCACCACAATCAGGGCCCGGCGGGCGCGGCCGGTGTGCAGCTGGTAATGCAGGATCAGGCCGGCTTCGATGGTTTTGCCCAGGCCCACCTCATCGGCCAGCAGTACCCGGGGCGCGTGGCGGCGGGCCACTTCGTGGGCAATATAGAGCTGGTGCGGCAAATGCTGGGTACGGGCGCCAATCAGCCCCTGGGCCGGCGAGGCCCGCAGGCGGTCCATGTGTTCCAGGGTCGACACCCGCAACCGGAAGGCTCCGTTACGGTCGAACTGGCCGGCAAACAGGCGTTGGTGCGGGGCAGAAAAATTCACCGAACCGGCCAGCTTCACTTCCGAAACCTGGTGGATATTTTCGCCATCGTCGGCGTGGTACAGCAGAACGCCGTTCAGGTCCTCCACGGCGCGCACAATGTATTTCTCGCCTTCGAAAGTCTCTATTTCCTCACCCATCTGGTACACAATCCTCGACAGGGGAGCATTATCGATGGCGTAGGTGCGCTCCTCATCGGCCGCGGGAAAGCCCAATGTGACCCTGCGCCCGGAAATGTCGGTAACAATTCCCAGACCCAAAGCGGTATCGCTGTGGCTTACCCAACGCTGACCAATGACAAATTCCGATGTTTCCAAGAAACCTCCGCTGACTGAATTACTGTTGGTTTGAATCGTTTTCACGCACCCAGAACGCGGTCGCACCGCACACGGCCGCCGGCACCACCACCAGGTTGAGCACCGGCACCATGGCCGCAAGGGCCACCGGCAGGCCGAAGCCCAGGGCCGAAAGCCGGCTGGCTGCCAGGTCTTTTCTTAATTTCGGGAAGCTGACCCGGTGGTTATCGGCCGGGAAATCCACATATTGCAGGGCCATCATCCAGCTGTTGAACAGGAACCAGAGCACCGCTGCCACCAGGTTAACGACCGGAATCAGGCCGATAATAAACAGGCCCAGCGCCCGGGGCAGGTAATAGGCAATTTTCTGGACTTCCCGCCACAGCGCCCGGGGAATGTCCTTGATGATGGCGGCCCAGCTGCCATCCGTGCTGACTTCCTGGCCGGTGAGGTGTTTTTCGGTCAACTCGGCCAGGTAACCATAAAAAGGAGAGCCGATCAGGTTGGCAACGATCACGAAGCCATAGGCCAGCATCAGCAGGATAACCACGCCGTAGAGCAGCCAGAACAACCAATCGAGCGCTTGCAGCCATGCCCAGTCAGGCAGCCAGGCCATGGCACCGGCGATCATCAGGGAGAACATCTCGGCCAGGAAATAGAACATCAGCCCGAACAGGATGACGTTGATTACAACAGGAATGATCACGAACAGCCGCAGACCGGGCTGACGAATCAGCCTGAAGCCCTCCCCCAGGTAGCCCAGTCCGCGAAAAAAGTTTCCTTTGAGCATTGCTGGTGGTCCTCCGCTGCCATGACAATAACGGGGCGCAAAGCATATCATGTCCGCCTCGTTCCCACAGCACGCAACCACCTTCGGATTACCCTATGACGCGACTCTGGCCCACCATCCGGCATATTCTGCACATGCGCCGCCTGTGGCAGGCCGTGTTGCTGGTGTCGGTTGTCGCCATTCTGTACCTGGCCACCACCAGCAGCAGCTACCCGATTCCGTCGTCCGATAATGACAAGGTCAATCACCTGATTGCCTTTATCGAGCTGACCATCGTTACCCGGCTGGCCTGGCCACGCCTGAGCGCCTTCTGGTATGCCCCGGCACTTCTGGGTTTCGGGCTGCTGCTGGAGGTGGTCCAGGCCAACCTGCCCTACCGGGATTTTTCCCTGGCCGATGTGCTGGCAGACAGCCTGGGGATTGCCATCGGCATGCTGCCCTGGCCCGGCACACGCAGGCCGCGCGAAATGGATTTGAGAGATTCGCCTGAATCCTTGTAAGAGATATCTCACAAACCTGTAGGAACTTTCAGTGTCTTCACGTACGAAGACGCAGCCCGGCCCATAGCCACTTCCCGCAGGGCCATGAATTCAAAGAAAAAACTATTAACGTGATAGTTGAAGCCCGCAAATAGTGTGCGCCGGTCACACGTTTGTCAGATTGGCCTTGGTATAGTGGGAACCGTCAAGGATGACAGGGAAAAGGACGACGCACTGGATGCACCCCTGCAGGGACTGTGGGGAGAGGCAAGGACACAAGGATGCCTCGCTTAAGGGATAACGATTTGGATTGCCGGCTCGGACGCTGGCCATCAGGGAAAGACGCAAGGATTACGGCAACATGGCGGTTGCCCCGAGTGCACGGACGCACCACTTGTTCCGACTGTGAACTGCCCGGGATGGCGGTTCAAACCTGTTAAAGGGCAGCCCTTGAGCTGCCCTTTGTTTTTTCTGCCGTAGAAAATTCTCAGCCTGCACCTTCCGCCAGGTAGATACGCACCCTGTTGAACTCCTCGAATTCGTTCAGGTCTGGCCAGGTCCTGGCTTCAATCACCGTTTGCAGCTGATAAGCCGGGTTACCGAGATCCCGAACCCGCGAATCTGCCAGCAAAACCCGGCTTGCTGCCGCCCGGAACGCCTCCAGCAACGGCCGGTTGTCAGGGTCATAAAGCACATCGGCCGCGGTGACCAGGTCCAGGGATTCCGGCCGCGCCGCCCAGTCGTCACAAAGCTCCACCTGCACACCGTTAAGCCGGGCATTGGCTGCGGCAGCATCCAGCGCTGCCGGATCGATATCGCAGGCAATGGCACGGGCCGCACCCGCCCGCGCCGCAGCCACGGCAACCACGCCGGAGCCTGAGCCGAAATCCAGTACCGCTTTGCCGGCCACCAGCTCCGGATGCTGCAAAATCCAGCTGGCCAGCACCTGGCCGCTGGCCCAGCAGAATGACCAGTACGCCGGCTCTGCTACCACGGCCTGGGCTTCATCATGGCTCAGGGGACCTTCCAGTACCGAGGGATCAAACAGGTACAAGGGGAGGTCCGGGCAACCTGCCGGTGCCGATGCGGCCACCCGGCCACGGCTCAGGGTCTTGCGCAGGTGCTGGTTCAGGTGTTCCGGGGTCATGGCGGGCTCTCTCGGCAGTCAAAACCGCCATTGTACTAGCCGGGATGCCCGGAAATCGGCACTCCGGTATACTGCCGCCCTACCCAGAACAACAGCGATCCGTTGACATGGCAAGCAGACCCGATACCAGCGATTACCTCAACCTGTTCCTGAGCGACGTTCCCCTGATGGACGTTCGCGCCCCGGTGGAGTTCAGCAAAGGCAGTTTTCCCAACGCCGAGAACGCGCCCCTGATGAACGACGGGGAACGCCACCGGGTGGGCATCTGCTACAAGGAAAAGGGCCAGGACAAGGCCATCGAGCTTGGCCACCAACTGGTCGCCGGTGATGTAAAAGCCCAGCGTATCGAAGCCTGGAAGCGTTTCGTAGCCCGCCACCCGGACGGCTACCTGTTCTGTTTTCGGGGTGGGTTACGCTCCCGTCTGACCCAGCAATGGATCAAGGACGCCGGCATTGATTACCCGCTGGTGAAAGGTGGCTACAAGGCCTTGCGACGCTTTCTGATCGACAGCCTGGACCAGCTGATCGACAGCGAAGACTTCCGCATTCTCAGCGGCCGCACCGGCACCGGCAAAACCCGGGTACTGATGGACCTTCCCAACCCGGTCGACCTGGAGGGCCTGGCCAACCACCGGGGCTCCAGCTTCGGCCGGCAAGTCACCCCGCAGCCGTCCCAGATCGATTTCGAAAACCACCTGGCGGTTGCCATGCTCAAGGCACACCACCAGGTAGGCGGGCCGGTGTACCTGGAAGACGAAAGCCGGCTGATCGGCCGCTGCGCGCTACCGGAACACTTCCGGGCCCGCATGAGCGAATCGCCGCTGCTGATCCTGGAACAGCCCATGGCAGAGCGTGTCGATATTATCCGCACCGACTATGTGGAACACATGCTGGCCGACTACATCGCCCGGGATGGCGAAGAAGCCGGCTGGCTGAACTTCCGGGACTACCTGCTGAGCGCCATCGACCGTATCCGGAAACGCCTGGGCGGGGCGCGCCACCAGGAACTTCGCGCCTTGATGGAGCAGGCCCTGGAGCAACAGGAACGCACCGGCGACACCAGCGGCCACCATCTCTGGATCGAAGCCCTGCTCACCGATTACTACGACCCCATGTACGATTACCAGCTGAGCCAGAAACAGGGCCGGATCCTGGTGCGGGGCGGCCCCGATGAAATCACGGCATATGCCAGAGAGCATCACAATCCGTATAACTAACCGCTGCGTACCAACACTTTCTGACGCTGACATTTAATATGTCTGCTATATACTCTTTGTCAGATAAATATTGTGCTGGCAATCATTTGTCGGGTTTTCGCCACCTCAGAAAATACTAACGATCAAGGAGCTTCTCTATGGAAGACATCATAAGTAACGGACAAGCGTCCGAATGGATTGACCAGGGCATCGCACTGGTTATGGCCTACGCCCCGAAAGTAGTACTGGCCATCATCACCCTCATTGTCGGCCTGTGGCTGATCAATCGTTTTGTCGGCGTGCTGGACAACAAACTGGGCAAGAAAGACCCCACCCTCAACAAGTTCCTGTGCGGCCTGATCGGCGCCATTCTGAAGATCCTGCTGCTGGTTTCCGTGGCTTCCATGGTCGGCATTGCCACCACCTCCTTCGTCGCCATTATCGGTGCCGCCGGCCTGGCCGTGGGCCTGGCCCTGCAAGGCAGCCTGGGCAACTTTGCCGGTGGCGTACTGATCCTGATCTTCAAGCCGTTCAAGGTGGGCGATGCCATCGAAGCACAGGGTTTCCTGGGTTCGGTGCGTGAAATCAGCATCCTGTACACCATCATCGACACCTTCGATAACCGTCGCGTGGTGATCCCGAACGGCCAGCTGTCCAACGCCAGCCTGACCAACATGAGCGTGTACGAAACCCGTCGTTGCGATATGACCTTCGGCATCGGCTACAGCGACGACATCGACAAGGCCAAGGCAATCTGCAAGCGCCTGATCGAAGAAGACGAGCGCGCCCTGAAAGACCCGGCTCCGCTGATTGTGGTGGGTGGCCTGGGCGAAAGCTCTGTCGACCTGACCGTACGGGCCTGGACCAAGGCCGGCGACCTGTGGCCGTTCTACTGGGACATGCAGGAGCGCGTGAAGAAAGCGTTCGACGCCGAGGGTATCTCCATCCCTTTCCCGCAGCGCGACGTGCATATGTACAAGGCTGACTGACCGGAAGCCTGTCACACAGACACAACCGGTTATTCGCAAACTGCAGATCCTGCGCTAAGCTGTCGGTAAGGCGGGAATTTACCCCGTCTTACCGGAGCCTGGCCCGGGATTGGCAGACGGCTCTGCAACACTGTCCATGTTGTCAGGAGGTTGTGAACATGCCGGTACAGCAGTTAAAAGATTACCTGGACAAGGCCAATGTGGAATACATGTGCCTGTCCCACCCTCCCGCCTTTACTGCCCAACAACTCGCCCACCATGTGAAGATTGCCGGTGACCGTGTGGTTAAAACCGTGATCATCGAACTGGATGGCAAGATGGCCATGCTGGTGATGCCCGCCACCTGGCGCGTGCGCTGGGACAGACTGTCCCGCATTCTCGACACCGACTTTGTGGAACTGGCAGACGAACAGGAATTCCAGGACAGTTTCCCGGATTGCGAAGTGGGCGCCATGCCACCGTTCGGCAACCTGTTCGGGATGACCGTTTATTGCGCCGAAGTACTCACCGAACAGCCCGAGCTGGCCTTTGCCGCCGGTAGCCACACCGAGTCCATCCACATGAAAACCCGGGATTTCCTGAACCTGGTGCAACCCATGGTGATCAATCAAGGCTTCACCCGCCCGGGCACCCAGAAACCGGCCTGGCTACTGAAAAACCGCAAACGACCGGAACCCCGGGAGGAAACCCTGCTGGCCGGATACTGAAACCTGCCGGATTGACCCCGGTCGCTTGTCTGGCGCCCGGCATCGCGTAAACTGATGCCAACAGACAGGAACCGGATATGAACCAAGCATTTGACATCATTATCGTGGGCGCCGGCATGGTCGGCGCCGCACTTGCCACCGGCCTTGGTCAGCAAGGCATCCGTGTGGCCCTGATCGACAAAGCCGAACCCAGCGCCTTCGATACCTCCAGTGCCCCGGATATCCGGGTGTCGGCCCTGAGTGCCGGCAGCGAACGCTACCTGGACAGCCTGGGAGCCTGGCATTCCATCCTGGCCATGCGCGCCACACCCTATCGCCGCCTTGCGGTGTGGGACGAAACCCCCAACCCCCTGAGCCGACTGCTGCCACCCTCCCTGACCGAAGTGGAATTCAGTGCCGAACAGCTCGGTGCCCGCCACCTGGGCCACATTGTGGAAAACAGCATCACCCAGCAGGCGCTCTGGCAGAGCGCCGAAGCCGAGCCGGACGTGACCCTGATAACCGGCCGCAGCGTGCAGGACCTGAAGCAGGGTCAACAACTGGCCCGGGTCACCCTGGATGATGGCAGCCAACTGGAAGCACAGCTGGTCATTGGTGCAGACGGTGCCATGTCACGGGTTCGGGACCTGGCGGGCATCGGCGTTACCCGCGATCAATACGACCAGCAGGCCATGGTAATTTCTGTGCGTTACCGGGGCAGCGTAGAAGACATCACCTGGCAGGGTTTCTACCCCAGCGGTCCGCGGGCCTTTTTACCCCTGCACAGCGCCGGTGAACAGTTCCCCGGTGAATGCTGGGGCTCGCTGGTATGGTACGACCACCCGGCCCGGCTGGCGGAACTCAAGGCCATGGATGAACCGGCATTGATGGCCGAGATCCAGAAACGGTTCCCCGCCCGCCTGCCGGAGCTGACCCATATCGATGCCCGGGCCAGCTTCCCCATTGCCCGCCAGCACGCCAAACACTATTACCTGAACCGGGTGGTACTGGCCGGCGACGCGGCCCACACCATCAACCCGCTGGCCGGCCAGGGCGTAAATCTGGGTTTCCAGGATGCCCAGTGCCTGCAAGGTTTGCTGAAAGAAGCCCGGCGCGGTGGTGACGACCTCGCCTGCGAACGCTGGCTGGCCCTGTACGAACAGCAACGGCGGCCCGCCAACCAGCGCATGATGCTGGCCATGGACCTGTTCTACCACCTGTTCAGCAACGCCATACCGCCGGTACACCTTGTCCGTAACCTGGGCCTGGGCGCCGCCCGTGCCCTGCCCTTCGCCCGCAACCGCGTCGCCCGCTACGCCATGGGGCTGGACGACAAACTGCCCGCACCGCTTCAACAAATGGTCAATCGTCTGCCGGGTCTCGGCGGTCTATAGTGGTCAACTTGCACGCTTAACAACGAACAGGGAGTTTTCATGTCGGAAACCATCTTCACCAAAATCATCAACCGGGAAATCCCGGCGGACATCGTCTATGAAGACGACCTCAGCCTCGCCTTCAGGGACATCAATCCCCAGGCACCGGTACACCTGCTGATCATCCCGAAAAAGGCGATCGCGACCATCAACGACATTGAGGAAGGCGACCGGGAAGTGGTGGGACACCTGTACTGGGTAGCCGGAAAACTGGCCAGAGACATGGGCTTTGCCGAAGACGGCTACCGGGCGGTGATGAACTGCGGAGAGAATGCCGGGCAGACCGTGTTCCACATCCATTTGCACCTGCTGGCCGGCAAGCCACTGGGCTGGCCGCCTTACACTGACAAGATGAAGCAGGCCTGACTTTTCCTGCTTCTGGTTTTGGAGTAAGCAAGCGGGCTGGTATGGCTGTTTGGGACACGCTCAAGGCATCCATGCTCGCTTAGCTTTGGCCATCCATGGCCAAAGATAGTCCCAAACAGCCATACCAGCCCGCGTGCCCGAAGCTTGGGAGGTAGGCTGACAGACTAAAACACGATTTTGGTGAAAACAGCTCTGAAGTCAGGTCGGCCGATGTGCGGTGCGGCCCGCCCCTACCGCCCCACTACCCGCTCTGCTTCTTCCATCGGCGAATGGCGAATATCCTCACCCTTGGCCATGAAAATCACGTGCTCGGCGATGTTACAGGCGTGGTCACCAATGCGCTCGAGTGCGCGCAGTACCCACATCACCATCATGCAACGGGTGATGTTGCGGGTATCTTCCATCATGAAGGTCAGCAAAGCCCGGGCCGCAGCCTGATACTCTTCATCGACCTGCTTGTCTTCTTTCATGATGCGCAGGGCCTGCTCGGAATCCAGCCGGGCAAAGGCATCCAGAGCATCGTGCAGCATGCTGAGCACGTGGGTGCCGATGTGGCGGATTTCCACGTAACCCCGGGGAGCCTGGCCTTCTTCGGTCAGTTTGATGGCCATCTTGGCAATTTTCTTGGCTTCGTCACCCACACGTTCCAGGTCCGCCACCATCTTGATCACGGAAATCACCAGGCGCAGGTCCCGGGCCGTGGGTTGCCGGCGGGCGATGACCAGGATGGCTTCTTCATCCAGGTCCATTTCCATCTTGTCGACCTGCTTGTCGCCAAGGCGGACTTTTTCCGCCAGCTGGCCGTCACTGTCAACCAGTGACTGGATAGCCTGCTCCACCTGGCTTTCCACCATGCCCCCCATGTTCAGGAACTGGGTTTTCAGCTCGTTCAGTTCATCGTTGAACTTACCGGAGATGTGATCTCCGTATACATCATCCTTTCTGTTCGGCATTTTCTTTGTCTCCAAGGTTCCCGGGCCTGATTAACCAAAACGACCGGTGATGTAGGATTCGGTCAGTTCGTGGTCCGGCGAAGTAAATACTTTGTCGGTTTCGTTCACTTCCACCAGGTGGCCCAGATGGAAGTACGCCGTGCGGTTGGATACCCGGGCGGCCTGCTGCATCGAGTGGGTTACGATCACAATGGTGTAGCTCTCGGACATTTCCGCGATCAGCTCTTCCACCTTGGCGGTAGCGATCGGGTCCAGGGCTGAACAGGGCTCGTCCATCAGGATCACTTCGGGGCTGACGGCAATGGCCCGGGCAATACACAGGCGCTGCTGCTGACCGCCGGACATACCGGTGGCAGTGGCATCCAGGCGGTCTTTTACCTCGTTCCACAGGCCAGCCTTGCGCAGGCTGTCTTCCACGATATCGTCCAGGTCGGACTTGCGATTGGCCAGGCCGTGAATACGCGGGCCGTAGGCCACGTTATCGTAGATCGACTTGGGGAACGGGTTCGGCTTCTGGAATACCATGCCAACCCGGGCCCGCAGCTCAACCACGTCACGCTTGGGGTCGTAGATGTTCTGGTCATCCAGCATCAACTCGCCTTTCACGCTACAGATATCGATGCTGTCGTTCATCCGGTTCAGGCAGCGCAGGAAGGTGGACTTGCCGCACCCGGACGGGCCGATAAAGGCAATCACTTCGTTGCGGGCAATATCCAGGCTGATTTTCTTGATGGCCCGGCTTTCGCCGTAAAACACCTCAACATCCCGCAGCTTGAACTTCGGGTCGTCGGCGTAGGGGCTGCCAACGGTAACCCCTTCCTGGATGATCGTCTCTGCCGGGCGCTCGTCCTGAACGGGAACAGCGGGCGCCTCGGTGGTTTCGGTGTTGCTGGTTACTGTCGAATTGATAGTGTTCATGGTTTAACTCCTTACCACCGGCGCTCAAGACGTTTACGGAGCCAGATGGCCAATGCATTCATGGTGATCATAAAGGTCAGCAGGATCATGATTCCGGCAGAGGCAAGTTCAACAAAGCCCTGCTCGGCACTGCTGGCCCAGAGGTAAATCTGTACCGGGAGCACAGTGGCGGAACTGAAGAAACCGTCAGGAATCTCCACGATGAATGCCACCATACCGATCAGCAGCAGCGGTGCTGTCTCACCCAGCGCCTGGGCCATGCCGATGATCGAACCGGTCATCATCCCGGGCATGGCCAGGGGCACCACATGGTGCAGCACCACCTGCATTTTCGAGGCGCCGATGCCTTCCGCTGCTTCACGGATAGAGGGCGGCACACTCTTGATGGCCGCACGGCTGGAAATGATGATGGTGGGCAGGGTCATCAGCGCCAGCACCAGGCCACCCAATACCGGTACGGAGCGCGGCAAGCCGAACACCCCGATAAACACCGCCAGGCCCAACAGACCGAAGATGATCGACGGTACCGCCGCCAGGTTGTTGATGTTGACCTCGATAAAATCGGTGAACTTGTTCTGGGGCGCAAATTCCTCCAGGTACACCGCTGCCGCAACCCCCACCGGGAAGGCAATCACCAGGGTAACCACCATGGTCAGCAGTGAGCCGACAATGGCACCCAGAATACCGGCATTGGACGGCTCCCGGGAATCGCCCCGGCTGAAGAACACATCGTTGAAACCGGTATCTACCACGCCTTTCTCAACCAGCTCATCCACCCAGCGCTGCTGCTGTTCCGACAAACGGATGCTGTAGGCAGGATTGTCGGCATGTTTCACATAGACCGACACCGTGTCGTGCACCAGGAACTCCATGGTCTGGGTAGTACCCAACAATTCCGGCTGCCGGGCCAGCAGGTCCTTGATCTGGTTGCTGGCATAGCTACCCGCCAACCGGCTCAGTTCCCGAAGGTCCTTACGCTCCTCCACCTCGGGAAAATGCTTCTGCAGAGCCGTTATGATGGGCGCCTGGAAGTCCGCCATGGACATCTGGTCTTTGTCAGACGCGTCATCCAGGTACATCTGCTCGCCATCAAGCACCACCTCAAGGGTCATGGTGGTCTTGATAAAGCCGGTGTAGCCCTTGCCGATGATGTCGGTAAACAGCACCACCAGGGACAACAAGGCGATGGCGATGGCGGTCATGCCGTAGAGCCGGAACCGGCGCTCCTTGCGGTACCGCCGCTTGAGTGACTGGCGGACAATCTCCGCCTGTGAACGTTGATCAGTCATACTGTTCCCTATACTTGCGGACAATCTTCAGGGCAACCACGTTGAGGGCCAGGGTTACGATGAACAGCATCATGCCCAGGGCAAACGCGGCCAGGGTCTTGGCGCTGTCGAATTCCTGGTCACCGGTCAGCAGGGTGACAATCTGCACCGTAACCGTGGTGACGGAATCCAGCGGATTGGCCGTCAGGTTGGCTGCCAGGCCCGCTGCCATCACCACAATCATGGTTTCACCGATGGCCCGGGAAGCCGCCAGCAGGATGCCGCCCATAATGCCCGGCAGGGCCGCGGGGAAAATCACGTTCTTCATGGTTTCTGACTGGGTGGCACCCAGTGCCAGGGAACCGTCCCGCAGGGTCTGGGGTACGGCGTTGATCACGTCGTCAGACAACGATGAAACAAACGGAATAATCATGACACCCATCACCAGGCCCGCCGCCAGCGCGCTCTGGGATGAGGCTTCAAGGCCGATACTTTCAGCCAGGTCCCGTATGAACGGGGCAACCGTAAGGGCCGCAAAAAAGCCGTACACCACGGTAGGTACGCCTGCCAGCATTTCCAGCAGCGGCTTGATCACCGCCCGGGCCGGCCTGGTTGCGTACTCAGACAGGTACACCGCAGACAGCAAGCCCACAGGCACCGCCACCAGCAGCGCAATGGCCGAAATCAGCAAGGTGCCGGTGAACAGCGGGATGATACCGAAAGCCCCGTCAGAACCTACCTGGTCTGCACGAAGGGCCGTCTGGGGGCTCCAGGACGTGCCGAACAGAAACTCGGTAAACGGAACCTTGCCGAAGAACCGGAAGGTTTCAAAAATCACGGAAAAGACAATGCCGACGGTGGTCAGAACGGCAACCGCCGCACAGACAAAGAAAATCCACCGCAAGGTGCGCTCCACGTTCTCGCGGGCATTGATGTGGGGTTGTACCCGGGTCCAGGCATAGGCTGCGCCCAGTACCGCAAGAAGAATTACCAGCGTGGCCTTGAAGCTGGCACTGCGCTGTTTGAGGGCATCCAGAAGGTCCGCTGCACCCACCACTTCCGGGGGCACAAACTGCGGATCCAGCTTGCCGGCTGCCACGTTGTTGATCTGCGAAAGGATAAGGCTCGCCTGGCCGTCAGACTCAGGTGCAAGTTCTGCCGGCAACGAAGCCACCACATAGTTCTGGATAACCTTGCCTTCAAAACCTGCCCACAGCGCCAGCACAACCAGCGCAGGGATCGCACACCACAAAGCTGCACGGGCCGCGTAGTAAAAGGGCAGCGCCTTCAGATTGCGAATACCACCGATGGGCTCGGCTACCGCGCGCGAGCGCATGTAGGACAAACCATAGGCGATGACGGCAATCACCAGGATCAGAGGCAACAGATTGGCCGTTTGCATAACGTTCTCTGTATCGTGTAAATGTTGAGTTAAAGCCAGCTCAACGTTTTTATTATTGTGCCAGTTTAGCGGCTGTTTTATTCATCTGGTTGTAACAAAAGAACGCGAACCTCCCCGGCCCGCGTTCTTTGTCGTCGTCCCTGACTACCCGGAGCTGCTTACAGCTCGTTGCCGGTCATCGGCTTCAGGTTGCGCACATTCTTGGCCACTTCCATGCGGGTGTTGCGCGGGTTCGGAATCAGACCTACGTCGACCAGGTAGCCGTTGTCGCCCCAGGCGCCTTCAGTGGTGAATTCCTCGGCATATTCCTTGATACCCGGAACCACACCTACGTGGGCGTTCTTGATGTAGAAGAACAGGGAGCGGGCAACCGGGTAATCTTCATCAGCGATAGTTTCCGGAGTCGGCTCAACGCCACCGATGGTCGCGGCCTGGATCTGGCTGCTGTTTTCCATCAGGAAGCTGTAACCGAAGATACCCAGGGTGTCCTTGTCCTGCGCCAGACGCTGAACGATCAGGTTGTCGTTTTCACCAGCCTCAACGAACGGGCCATCTTCACGCATGCTGTGGCACACGCTCTTCATGTCTTTCTTTTCCATCGCTTTGATGAAATCGAAGGTCTTGCAGCCACCTTCCATAGCGATTTCAACGAAGGCATCACGGGTACCGGAAGTCGGAGGGGGACCCATCACGCTGATTTCCAGGTTCGGCAGGCTGGAGTCAATGTCACTCCACTTCTGGTAGGGGTTGGCCACCAGCTTATCGCCACCCTTGGGATCAGGCACTTCCTTGGCCAGGGCCAGGAACACCTGCTTAAGGCTCAGATCCAACTTCTCAGCGTCTTTGGAGTTGGCGATAACGATACCGTCAGCACCGATTTTCACTTCGGTGATTTCCTTCACGCCATTGCTCTGGCACAGCTCGAATTCGCTCTTCTTCATGCGACGGGAAGCGTTGGTGATGTCCGGGTGCTGGGTACCGATACCGGCACAGAACAGCTTCAGACCACCGCCGGAACCGGTAGATTCCAGTTTCGGAGTCGGGAAGTTGGTGTTACGGCCAAAACGCTCGGCAACCACGGTGGCGAACGGGTAAACAGTGGAAGAACCGACGACATTGACGGTATCACGGGCCATGGCCGGGGCGGACACGGCGGCAATGCTGCCCGCCAGGGCAACAGAAGCGATTGCAGTTTTCAATTTCATCACGTTATGTCTCCAGTATCGGTGGACGTTATGTTGGTATCTGCTTTACCGATGAGTGCATCCTAGGGAGACTCTGTGACAACTTTGTTACAGCTTTTGAAATATAGCCGTCATTAGCGAAATTTTCTTGCAGCGCGCGGCCAGCCCGTTACCATGCACGGAAAACAATTCATAAGCTTCCGTAAGGCAAATCATTCATGAAAGCATACGATGACGACAAACCCGCCCCCCGCGGGGAAATGATGCTGCAGGTGATTCCCCTGCCCTCAGACACCAATGCCAATGGCGATGTGTTCGCCGGCTGGCTAGTCAAACAGATGGATATTGCCGCCGCTGCCATGGCCGGGCGCATTTCCCGGGGCCGCAATGCCACCGTGGCCATGGATCGCATGGAGTTCCTGTCGCCGTTGCGGGTGGGTTCCCAGGTAGGTTGTTATTGCGAATTGGTGGACATTGGCCGCAGCTCCATGAAGATCCAGGTGGAAGTCTGGACCCTGGACCGCAGCTCAAAGACACCGCGCAAGGTAACGGAAGGCCTGTTTGTATACGTAGCCATAGACGAGCACGGCCGCATCCGGGAAGTGCCGGAACAGAATCACTGACCTTTCGACATCAGCTGCTCGATGAGAGCCTGATACCGGGGCGCCAGCCTTGAAGCCCGCCATGGATTCGGCGGCTCTGCAACAGGCGATTGTCCAAGCAACCTGGCCAGCCGGTCAGCTGCCGCCCTGGCTTCCGCCGCTTTGTCAGACTCAATGCTGGTGTACCGGCACTGCGGCGGCACATACTCCCGGTAGGCCAGCCGGTCCGGTGCCAGTGGCAAACACCCGGCAGCCATGGCTTCCAGCATCGCCAGCCCCTGGAAATCGTGAAGCGCTGTCGTCAGCACAATATCGGCACGGCCCAGCAAGCGATCATAATCTGCGCGGCGCTCCAGAAAGCCCCAGTGTTCGATGTGCCCTGAAAATTGCCGGTGAATCCGGTCAAATGCTTCCGGGCGGCTGCGAAAGCCCTCGCCCACCACGCTGATACGGAAAGGCATTGCACGCTCTGTCAGCTGCTCCAGCAATGCCAACAATCGGTCCGGCCCCTTGTCGTATTCCCAGCGGTGATTCCACAGCAGGTGCGGACACGCCCGGTTCACAGGCCGGGGCTGGTCGATAAACAAGCGGTCTTCAATCGGAACCGGCAGCACCGAAGACCTTTCCCTGAGTTTTTCCATCACCCCATCGGGCACCGCATCCGGCATCTTGTTCAGAAAGCCTTCCACGCCTTGCAGAAAGCTGTCCCGGTTCCAGGCGCTGTTGAAGACCACCGCATCGGCCGCCAGGGCACTGTAGAGATTGACCATTTTCGGCTCTACCCGGCCCCGCTGCTGATCGCTGACCGGAAAGGCGAACTGGTTTTCATGCATGTAAAGCAGGCACGGCGTGTTTGCCAGCGAGGGGTGCAACCCGCGCAATGTGGCCAGGTCGACCATGGACGTGGCAATGACCAGGTCCCAGGATTCCTGCAGGCAGGGCTCGTCCAGCCAGCTCACCGGATTACCCCGTATCCGCCATTGGAAGAATCTGGGCGGAAGCGCCAGCGTCTGCCAGTGGTAACCGGGCAGCAGGGTGACCAATTGCTCTCGCCAGCGCCGATGGCTGGCGGCATCGTAGCCTGACAATAGAAGAATGCGTTGGGTCATGGCGATCCATAGCTGGGGGACGAAGGAGTCGGCAAGTGTATCAGGCCTCGGGCTTTCCTTGGTTCAGGGACCACAGGCCGAACACCGGCCCCGGCAACAGCAAAAGCGCCACCCAGACATCCCAGACGCTCCAGAACCCGCTGGTGAGCCATATTGCCGGCAGCGTCAGGCCAAAGCCGACCGCGTTCATGACCGCCAGCGACGAACCCACGGTTTCCTTCGGTGCGGTCGAGGCCGCCAGTGCAGAGAATTGCGGTGAATCGGCCACTACCGCCACGCCCCAAACCAACAGCAAAACCATTAACAACAAAGGCGGCAGCCCGTTCATCCAGGGATAGAGCAGACACAGAGCCCCGGACACCATCAGCGCCCGCCGGGCCACCCACTCACTGCCCAGGGTCCGACTGAGCCGACCGCCACCGATACAGCCGGCAGCGCCGATGCCGATTACCGCAAATGACAGCCAGGGTACCAAAGCCTCACCCTGCCCCAGCCTTTGAAGTTCTCGCCCGATCAACAGCGGCACCAAGGTCCAGAAGGCATATAGCTCCCACATGTGGCCAAAATAACCGCCGGCCACGGCCCTGAAGCGGGGACTACGCAAAGCCGCCAGCCCCTGACTGAGCGGGAGACGACCACTGGCTTTGGGCAGGTGCGGCCCATCGCCCAACAGAAATACCAACAACCCGCCCAGAAGTGCCAGGCAGGAAGATGCGAGCAGTGGCCACTCCCAGGGCTTGCCCAGCGTTGCCCCACGCATAAGATGCGGCAGAGCTGTACCCAGGGTCAGCATGCCCACCAGCCACGCCAGGGCCGCGCCGGCGTATTTGGGCGTCCAGGCAATGACAAGTTTCATACCCAGGGGATAGATGCCGGCCAGGCACAGGCCGGTGGCGAACCGCAGCAGGCTGTCCAGCGGAAATACTCCGGCCACCGTCACGAAAGCCGCATTCGCAAGGGCACCCAGCAGGCTCGATACAAGGAAAATCCGACTGGCGCCGAAACGGTCTGCCAGCCCGGTCACCGCCAGGGCAAGCGTACCCGCAATAAAGCCGGCCTGAACCGAGAGCGTCAACCGGCCCAGATCCGATTCCGCCAGCCCCAGCTCGGCGGACAGGGATAACCAGACTCCGTTGATACTGAACCAGAGAGATGTGCCAAAGAGTTGCGCCAGTACAATGACTGGCAGGGGGAAGCGCCGAAGTAACCCGATCATTTTATTGTCTTTGTTGCAGCCAGTTGGCTGAAGCCTGGCTTGTCCGCGCGCTCCGGCAACCATACTGACAACACGGCCGCTGTGGCTACCAGGGCTGCGGAAATCCACAGGCAGGCCTCCAGCCCGTAGGCCTGATACACCCAACCAGACAGGATGGTACCCAGTAATCTGCCCGCCGCATTGGACATATAGTAAAAACCCACATCCAGCGACACACCATCACCCCGGGCATAGCTGACAATCAAGTAGCTGTGCAGGGAGGAGTTGATGGCAAACAGCACCCCGAACAGCAGCAAACCGCCGATCACCACCGCCTGTGCCGACCAGCCGGCCATCAAGGCCCCGGCAATGGCCGCCGGAACCACCGCCAGCAAGGCCGCCCAAAGCACGGCACCGGATTTACCGTTGGAGTGTCCGGTGATTTTGGGTGCAATGGTCTGGATAAAGCCATAGCCGATAATCCAGCTGGCCATAAAACCGCCCACCTTCCAGTGGTCCCAGCCGAACACCGTGGCCATGTACACCGGTAACGCCACCACAAACCAGACATCCCGGGCGCCGAACAGGAACATCCGGGCGGCCGACAACACGTTGATGGCCCGGCTCTTGGACAGGATCTCGCTGAACTTTGGCTTGGCCTTGCTCTTGCCCAGGTCCTGCCCCAGCAGGAACAGACTGGCCAGCCACACCAGCCCCAGCGCTACCGCCATGAGGATCACCGCACCGGTAAAGCCAGCGGCCATCAGCAGCACGCCGCCCAGAAAGAACCCCACCCCTTTCAGGGTGTTTTTGGAGCCGGTGAGAATCGCCACCCACTTGTACAGGGTGCCCTGCTGTTCATCCGGCACTAGCAACTTGATGCCGCTCTTGGCGGACATCTTGTTCAGGTCCTTGGCAACACCGGACAATGCCTGCGCCGCCATCACCCAGGGCACCGTGAGCAGGGCCGCCGGTACCGCCAGCATGGCCAGCGCCACAATCTGCAGAAACAGCCCGATATTCATGGTGCGGTTCAGGCCCATGCGGGCCCCCAGATAGCCGCCCACCAGGTTGGTCACCACCCCGAAGAACTCGTAGAAGATGAACAGTAGGGCGATTTCCAGCGGCGAATAGCCCAGCTGGTGGAAGTGCAGCACCACCAGCATCCGCAGGGCGCCATCAGTCAGGGTGAAGGCCCAGTAGTTGCCGGTGATGACCAGGTACTGGCGGATGGCCGCGCTCATATCAGGCCAGCCCTACCTTGCGGGCCAGTTCCGCCGTGCGATTGGCGTAACCCCATTCGTTGTCGTACCAGGCGTAGATTTTCACATGGGTGCCATTGACCACCAGGGTGGACAGGGCATCGACGATGGACGAACGGGGGTCGGTTTTGTAGTCGATGGATACGAGTGGGCGCTCTTCGTAGCCCAGGATGTCCTTCAACTCGCCTTCGGCGGCCTCTTTCAACAGCTGGTTGACCGTATCCCGGTCGGTCGGCGTCTCCACTTCAAACACACAGTCGGTCAGCGACGCGTTGATCAGCGGGATCCGCACCGCGTGGCCATCCAGCTTGCCTTTCAGCTCCGGGAAGATTTCGATAATCGCGGTAGCGGAACCGGTGCTGGTGGGAATCAGCGAACTGCCACAGGCCCGGGCCCGGCGCAGGTCCTTGTGGGGCGCATCGATGATGGTCTGGGTGTTGGTCAGGCTGTGGATCGTGGTCAGGGAACCGTGTTTGATGCCCAGTTTCTCGTGGATGACTTTCACCACCGGCGCCAGGCAGTTGGTGGTGCAGGAGGCCGCCGTAATGATGCGGTCATTGGCCGGCTCGAAGATGTGTTCGTTCACGCCCATGACAATATTCTTGGCGCCCGGCTCTTTCACCGGGGCGGTCACCACCACCCGCTTCACACCCTGATCCAGGTAGCCCTGCAGCACGGCAACTTTCTTGTTCACGCCACTGGCCTCGATGACCAGGTCGCAGCCAGACCAGTCAGTATCGGCAATAGCCTTGTTGTGGGTCACGCGGATGCGCTGGCCGTCAATCACCATCTCATCGCCATCGGCGGTGGCTTCGTGGTTCCAGCGGCCATGCACGCTGTCAAAGTTCAGCAGGTGTGCCAGCGTGTTGGTGTCAGCCCCCGGGTCGTTGATGGCCACAAATTCCAGCTCCGGCCAACCCCAGGCCGCCCGCAGTGCCAGCCTGCCGATGCGGCCAAATCCGTTAATACCTACCTTGATCTTGCTCATGGTGTTCTCCTTGCGAGGTTCGCAATCCGTGTAAATTCGTGATCAGGGGCACTGCACCGCCGGGCGGTCTGCCATGGCCTTCAACCTGGCCAGGGGCTGCCCGATCAGTGCCGCATTGTTCCGGGCAGTTTCCTCCAGAACCCGCACCACCCAGCCTGGCAGATGCGGATGAAGGTAATAATAGACCCATTGGCCCCGGCGCTCTGTTTCCAGCAGGCCGGCATCCCGAAGTGAGGCCAGGTGGCGGCTGACTTTTGGCTGGGGCGCTTCAAAGGCCGCCATCAGTTCACACACACACAGCTCGCCATGGCGGTAGATCAGCAGCGTGGCTGCCAGCCGGAGTTCATCTCCCAATGCCTTGAACACAGTCACCGGATTGTAATGGGCTTGACCTTTCATATTTACCGACCAATATATACGCTTATTCGAATATGCAGTTTTTCGCATATTAGTGTGACACAGTGATGACGTAAAGGATCGACGATCAACATGCCAACCGCGGATCTTCCCAATATTAAAGCTGAGCTGTTCAACGTTCCCACTGCATCGAAGGTGTTCCAGGCCCCGGCCTCAGAACATCCCGCCCGGATTCTGCTGCTGCACGGCTCCCTGCGCGAGCGCTCTTTCAGCCGCCTGGCGGTGGGAGAAGCCGCCCGCCTGCTGGAAGCCATGGGTGCGGAAACCCGCGTCTTTAATCCGAGGGGACTGCCTCTGGCCGATGCCGAAGATGCCAGCCACCCCAAGGTTCAGGAGCTGCGGGAACTGGTGCAGTGGAGCGAAGGCATGGTGTGGTGCTCCCCGGAGCGGCACGGCGCCATGACCGGCATCATGAAAACCCAGATCGACTGGATTCCGCTGTCGCTGGGGGCGGTTCGACCAACCCAGGGCAAGACCCTGGCGGTGATGCAGGTATGCGGCGGCTCCCAGTCGTTCAACGCAGTCAACCAGTTGCGGGTACTGGGCCGGTGGATGCGCATGGTGACCATCCCCAACCAGTCGTCCGTACCCAAGGCGTTCATGGAGTTTGACGACAACGACCGGATGAAGCCTTCCGCGTACTACGACCGTATCGTGGATGTCATGGAGGAGCTGGTAAAGTTCACCCTGCTGGTACGGGACCGCAGTGATTACCTCACCGACCGCTACTCCGAACGCAAGGAAAGCGCCGAAGAACTGTCTAAGCGTGTGAACCAACGTTCCATTTAAGGATGTGCTATGAGCCGTAACAGCGATGTAAACACGGGGGAAGCCACTGACGGCGGAATGGACCTGTTCGGGCGTTACCTGTCCGTGTGGGTGGCGCTGGCCATTGTGGCCGGTGTCGCCCTCGGGCAGCTCGCCCCCTCAATCCCCGAGACCCTGTCCCGCTTCGAGTACGCCCAGGTGTCCATCCCCATCGCCATCCTGATCTGGGCGATGATTTTTCCGATGATGGCGCAGATTGATTTCAGCGCCATTGTCGGCGTACGCAAGGAGCCGAAAGGGCTCGCCATCACCACCATCGTGAACTGGCTGATCAAGCCCTTCACCATGTTCGCCATTGCCTGGTTCTTCCTGATGGTGGTGTTCGAGCCATGGATCGCTCCGCAACTGGCCAGCGAATACCTGGCCGGCGCCATTCTGCTGGGCGCCGCCCCCTGCACGGCGATGGTGTTTGTCTGGAGCTATCTGACCAAAGGCGATGCCGCCTATACCCTTGTGCAGGTATCCCTGAACGACATCATCATGCTGTTCGCCTTTGCGCCGATTGTGGTTTTCCTGCTGGGCATTTCCGACATCCAGGTGCCCTGGGATACGGTGATTCTGTCGGTGGTGCTGTACATCGTCATTCCACTCACGGCTGGCTACCTGACCCGCCGCACCCTGATCGCGCGCCACGGCGAGCAGTGGTACGACGACGTGTTCATGAAGCGCCTCGGCCCGGTGACCCCGGCGGCGCTGATCGTCACCCTGGTGTTGCTGTTCGCCTTTCAGGGTGAAGTCATTCTGCAAAATCCGTTGCATATACTGCTGATCGCAGTGCCGCTGATTATCCAGACGGTGTTCATCTTCCTGCTCGCTTACGGCTGGGCCAGGCTGTGGAAGGTGCGCCACTGCATCGCCGCACCCGGTGCCATGATCGGTGCCAGCAACTTCTTTGAACTGGCGGTGGCGGCCGCCATCGCCCTGTTCGGCCTGCAGTCCGGTGCGGCGCTGGCCACGGTGGTGGGCGTGCTGGTGGAAGTACCGTTAATGCTGATGCTGGTGCGCATAGCCAATAATACCCGGGACAAGTTCCCGGCCTGATCACAGACATTTTCAGGAGCAACCATGCCCTCCGGCTCGACAGCAGGACGAATTCGCGAAATCTTCCTGGCCTTCCTGGCCCTGGGCCTGACCTCCTTTGGCGGCCCGGCGGCCCATCTGGGTTATTTCCGTAATGAGTTTGTGGCCCGGCGCCGCTGGCTGTCAGAGCAGGACTATGCAGACCTGGTCGCCCTGTGCCAGTTCCTGCCCGGGCCCGCCAGCAGCCAGGTGGGGTTTGCCCTTGGCCTGCAGCGCGGTGGCGGCTGGGGTGCTGCTGCCGCCTGGACCGCCTTTACCCTGCCCTCGGCCATCATCCTGGTGGCCTTTGCCCTGAGCGCCAGCCTGCTGGATGGCGCGGTCAGCCAGGGCATTATCCATGGTTTGAAAGTGGCCGCTGTCGCCGTGGTAGCCCACGCCGTGCTGGGCATGGCGCGCTCACTGTGCCCGGATCAGCAGCGGGCCGGTATCGCCCTGGCAGCGGTTCTGCTGGTGGTGTTTGTGGGCGGCACAGCCGGGCAGGTTTCTGCGATTCTGGTCGGCGCCCTTGCGGGCCTGGTGCTGTGCCGTTCTGCCAACGACGGCGCCGCCGGACATTCCGGCATCTCAGTGTCGGCGGGAACCGGCCGGCTGACGGCTGTTTTGTATGTATTCCTGCTGGCCGGCCTGCCCCTGCTGGCGTGGCTCGCGCCCTCGGCCCTGCTGGATATGCTTGATGGCTTCTACCGCGCCGGGGCCCTGGTCTTCGGCGGCGGCCACGTGATGCTGCCGCTGCTGGAAGCGGAAGTGGTACAGACCGGCCGGGTAACCGCCGATGAATTCCTCGCCGGCTACGGCGCCGCCCAGGCCATCCCCGGCCCGCTGTTCACCTTTGCCGCCTATCTGGGTGCCGTGATGGGGCCCTCTGCACCAATTATCTGGGCCGCGCTGGCCCTGCTGGCCATTTTCCTGCCCGGCATGCTGATCCTGATGGCGGTACTGCCGCACTGGAACAACTTCCGCCGCTGGCACCGCGCCCAGGCCCTGATGCGCGGCGCCAACGCGGCTGTGGTGGGCATTCTCGGTGCCGCGCTGTACCAGCCGGTATTCACCAGCGCCATCGTCGGACCCGGCGAGTTTGCCCTTGGCCTGACGGGGTTTATGCTGCTAAGCGTATGGAAACTCCCGGCCTGGGGCGTGGTGATCGTGATGGCCGCCGGCGGCGTGCTGCTGGGAGCGTAACCTGCTGCGCCTGTTCAGCCGGCAGCCACCCTGCTAATATCGCGCTCGTTTTCTGAGCGCGCCAAACCCGTTAACCAGCACCACCGACCGGAATCAAAAGAATGGATGTTTACCAGGCCCTTTTCCTTGGCCTCCTCCAGGGACTGACCGAATTCCTGCCCATATCCAGCTCCGCCCACCTGATTCTGACACCGGCTTTCTTTGGCTGGGAAGACCAGGGCGTGGGCTTTGACCTGTCGGTGCATGTGGGCACGCTTCTGGCCGTGGTGCTTTACTTCCGCCGGGATGTCTTTGGCGTTGCCCGGGACGGCCTGATCTCCATCCACCAGCGCAAAATCGTCGGCCAGGGCGCCCTGGCCTGGTACCTGGTCATCGGCACCATTCCCGCAGGCCTCGCTGGCCTGGCCCTGCTCGACATGATCGACAACGAACTGCGCGGCGCCTCGGTGATCTTCTTCACCACCCTGGTGTTCGGCATTCTGCTTGGCATTGCCGACTGGCTGCCGAAACGCCAGCGCACCATGGATACCCTGAACTGGAAAGACGCCGTCGTCGTCGGCATCGCCCAGGCCATGGCCCTGGTCCCCGGCACCTCACGCTCCGGCGTCACCATCACCGCCGGCCTGTTCCTGGGCATGACGCGGGAAACCGCCTCGCGGTTTTCGTTCCTGCTGGCGATTCCGATTATCGTGCTGGCGTCTGCGGTGAAGCTGCTGGAAGTGGCCTCATCCGATGTGATCGTAGACTGGAGTGGCTTCCTGATTGGCGGCGTAACCTCGTTCCTGATGGCCATTACCGCCATCCACTTCTTCCTGAAGTGGCTGAACAAGGTGGGCATGTGGCCGTATGTGATTTACCGGATTCTTCTGGCGGGTGTGATTTACGCCGTCTTGATGTGATCGTGGTTTGGGAGTTTCGTTCTTGGGGTGCCGGCCTCAACCTTGGGGGCGGCAGGCATCAGGAAGGGCTTTCCAAAAAGCGCTCGAGTTTCCTGGCATTGGAGGAAGGCAGGTATCGGGGTGGGCCTTCCAAAAAACCGCTCCTTACGGCACATCCCTATGGCGCTTCTGCTCCGCCATCCATGGCTCCGCACATTTTTGGAAGGCCCACCCCGATACCAGCCCCAAACCTCTCAGCTGGCTTTCAAAGCAACCTCTTAGCCTTGCCTATGTAGCGTCTGCAAGCCGATTGGGATTTCAGAAACGCCGAAGCATGGCGGTGGGACGGTCTTTCCAAAAATTTGTGGAGCCATGGATGGCGGAACACAAGCGCCCATGGACGGCTAGAGCGCTTTTTGGAAAGACCGTCCCACCGCCATGCCACCACCGAGCCAGAAGGCTAGGGGTAAAAAGCACCGACGTCTAACAGGCCTCCAAAGGCGCATAGGCCAGAACCAGCCACTTGGCGCCCTCGTCGAAGTTTACCTGCACGCGGGTGTGGTGCCCGGTGCCCTCGGAGTTCATTACGATACCCTCACCGAACTTCGGATGGCGCACCCGCTGCCCCAGGCTGAAACCGGACTGCTGCGCCGAATCCTGGCTGAACATGCTCTCATTGGGGCGAGACACCATCGCCGGTCGGGTCACCGTATTGCGTAACCGCACTTCCTGCAGGCAGTCGCCTGGAATTTCCCGCACGAAGCGGGACAACGCGTGGAACTTTTCCTGCCCGTACAAGCGGCGGGATTCGGCGTAAGTGAGCACCAGCTTTTTCATGGCACGGGTAATGCCCACATAGGCCAGCCGGCGTTCTTCTTCCATACGCCCCGGCTCTTCCAGCGACATGCTGTGGGGGAACAAACCTTCTTCCACGCCCGCCAGGAACACCAGCGGGAATTCCAGGCCCTTGGCGGAGTGCAGGGTCATCAGCTGTACGCTGTCTTCATGGGCATCGGCCTGGGCTTCGCCGGCATCCAGTGCCGCCTGGGCGATGAATTCTGCCAGCGGGTCGACGCCGTCTTCCACCTCGAAATCGGACAGGGCATTCACCAGTTCTTCCAGGTTCTCTACCCTTGCCTGGCCCTTCTCGCCTTTTTCGCTGGCATGGTAGTCCTTCAGGCCACTGGCTTCGATGGCCTGTTTCATCAGGCCCTGCAATGAGGCTTCGCCCACCATTTCAGACAGGCCGTTGATGATTGCCATAAACGACTGCAGCCCGGTTTTCGCCCGGCCTTTCACCTGCCCTGCTGCCAGCAGGCGTTCGGCAGATTCCCACAGGGAAATGCCCTGCTCGGTGGCGTATTCACGCAACTCCGCCAGGCTCTTGGCGCCGATGCCGCGGGTCGGGATGTTGACCACCCGTTCGAAGGCGGCGTCGTCCCGGTGGTATTGCACCAGGCGCAGGTAAGCCAGGGCGTTGCGGATTTCCTGGCGGTCGTAGAACCGCAGACCGCCATACACCCGGTAGGGAATGCCCTGGCGCATCAGGGCTTCTTCCAGTACCCGGGACTGGGCGTTGGAGCGGTACAGGATGGCGGATTCGCTGCGCAGGTTGCCGTCGTTGACCCAGGCGGTGATTGAATCGGCGATGTAGTTGGCTTCGTCCTGCTCGTTAAACGCCGCGTACAGGCTGATCGGTTCGCCTTCGGGGCCGTCGGTCCACAACTCTTTGCCAAGCCGGCCCTGGTTGTTGGCGATCACCGAGTTGGCGGCCTTCAGGATCATCTGGGTGGAGCGGTAGTTTTGCTCCAGCCGCACCAGCCGGGCGTTCGGGAAGTCCCTCTGGTACTGCTGGATGTTCTCGATCTTGGCACCACGCCAGCCGTAGATGGACTGGTCGTCGTCACCCACCACGGTCAGCGGCACGCGGTTGCTGGCCAGTACCTGCAGCCAGGCGTATTGGATGGTGTTGGTGTCCTGGAACTCGTCCACCAGGATGTGCTGGAAGCGCTGCTGGTAATGGCTCAGTAGCTCCGGCCGGTGCAGCCAGAGTTCGTGGGAGCGCAGCAGCAGTTCGCCAAAGTCCACCAGGCCGCCCTGCTGGCAGAGTTTTTCGTACTGGCGGTAGATTTTCAGCATGGTGCTGGTGAAATGGTCACCGGGGTTTTCTTGGATATGGTCCGCCCGCAAGCCTTCGTCTTTCTGGCTGTTGATAAACCACTGGGCCTGTTTCGGCGGCCACTGGCTTTCATCAATCTGGAACTCCCGCATCACCCGCTTGACCATGCGCAGCTGGTCGTCGCTGTCGAGCACCTGGAAGTTCTCCGGCAGGCCGGCGTCTTTCCAATGCGAGCGCAGCAGGCGATGGGCGATGCCGTGGAAGGTGCCGAACCACAGTCCCCGGGAGGGGATGTTCATCATCTCTTCGATGCGGTAGCGCATTTCCTTGGCGGCTTTGTTGGTAAAGGTCACCGCCAGAATGCCGGTCGGCGGCACCCGGTCCACCGTCATCAGCCAGGCAATCCGGTGCACCAGCACCCGCGTTTTGCCACTGCCCGCGCCGGCCAGTACCAGCAAGTGGTCGTTCTGGGCGGTAACGGCCTCGCGCTGGGCATCGTTCAGGGGGTCAATAATGTGGGAAACGTCCATAGCACCTGGCTTTTTACTGGTTAAATAAACAGGCCTGAGAGTATAACAGGAGAAAAGCAGGTTTGTCGGGCAGGGATTGGCGCCGCTCTTTTGGAGTTAACGCTCAGGATCTTTGGAGTTAACGCACAGGAACGGGGACTTCTTCCCAGGGCAAGCCATGCTCAGCTTGAAAAGCCCTCACCCGCAGTCAGAAAGAGCGCGGGGGAGGTGCCCCTTCAGGACTGTCTGTGGCCATGGATGGCCACAGTCAAGCGCACATGGATGTGCTCGTAGCGTGTCCTGAAGGGGCACCTCCCCCGTGCGACAACTCCAGGAGATGAGGGCTCAGGACTTTAGAAGCCTCGTGGAACCGTCTGCGCTTCCACGAACTCGAACAAGCCTTCCAGACCACCTTCCCGGCCAATACCAGAGGCTTTCATGCCACCAAACGGCGCTTCCGGAGTAGGCCCGGTGCCGGTGTTCCAGCCAACATGGCCGAAACGCAGGCCGGCGGCGACTCGCTGGGCGCGCTCGGCATCGGCCGTAAACACGTAGGAGGCCAGGCCGAATTCGGTGTCGTTGCCGGCTTCGATGACTTCTTCTTCGGTGCGGAACAGGGCCATGGGCACCAGCGGGCCGAAGGTTTCTTCCTGGTAGCAGGCCATGTTGCGGTCAACGCCCTGCACCACTGTAGGCGGGAAGAACAGGCCTTCACCCAGTTCATCCGGCTGCTTGCCGGCGATCAGTTTGCCTCCTTTGGCAAGGGCGTCTTCCAGGTGGCGTTTGACCTTGTCGAAGCCGGCTTTGTTGACCAGGGGGCCGATGTCGACGCCGTCGTTCATGCCGTCGCCAACGGTCATTTTGTTCACCCGCTCGGCGAGTTTTTCGCCGAAGGCATCGGCCACTTTTTCATGCACGAAGATGCGGTTGGCGCACACGCATGTCTGGCCGCCACCGCGGAATTTGTTGGCGATCAGGTTGTCGGCGGCGGCGTCCAGGTCGGCGTCGTCGAAGACGATATACGGGGCGTTGCCACCCAGTTCCAGGGACAGCTTTTTCACCTGCTCGGCGGTGTCGACGATCAGTTTTCGGCCCACTTCGGTGGAGCCGGTGAAGCTGAGCATGGGCACGTCTTTGTGTTCGCACAGCACCTTGCCGATGACACTGGCCTTGCCCATCACCAGGTTGACCATGCCATCGGGCAGGCCGAGCTTGTCCATGATGCTGAAGAAGGCAATCATGGTGAGTGGGGTTTCGCTGGCCGGTTTGATCACCGAGGGACAGCCGGCCGCCAGGGCCGCCGAGAGTTTCTTGGCGATCATGCCGATGGGGAAGTTCCAGGGCACAATCAGGCCGGTGACGCCGATGGGGCGGTAGTGAACCGTCCAGGTGCAGTCTTTCGGCTTTTCCGCAATGGTGTGGGCATCCAGCGCCTGGATATGTCTGGCGCAGTAATCGAAGAAGCCGGCGGCGTAGTCTACTTCGCCCTGGCCTTCTTTCCAGGGCTTGCCGTGTTCCATGCACAGGATGCGGCCGATTTCCTCGCGGTTGTCCTTCAGGGCATCGCGGATGTCTTCCAGCCATTTGCGGCGGGTTTCAAGGGGATAGGGATTGGTCAGCCGCAGGGCCTGCTTGCCGGCTTCGACCGCATCCAGTATGTCTTGCTCCGGCATCGAAGGCACTTTGGCAATCACCTCGCCCGTGGCCGGGTTGTAGACATCAAAGGTGCTGCCACCGGCGCTGTCTGTCCAGCGCCCGCCAATGTAGCCGGTAAGATTCTGCAGCAGTGGTGATTCGATCATCTCGACTCCTTTTCTGTGCCGGATCACGCCCGGTTGCGGGCCGGGATCTGGGGTTCAGGTTGTTGTCTTCATAGTGGTAGCTGAGGGCCAGCCTGTAAAGTCAGCGGGGATTTTTTGACCCATCCCGGTCTCTGCCTATACTCGAGGGAGTGAATCAAGGAGGCCGGACATGAAAGCATTTTTCCATCCGTCACAGGATCTGCACATCCCGAAGACGTATTTCACCCGGGGCCAGATGCGCCAGCCCCAGGAGGTGCCGGATCGTACCGGCCAGATGGTGGAAGGCCTGAAAGCGCTGGGCATTCCAGTGTTCCAGCCTGCCGATCAGGGCGCAGCGCCAATCTCGAAGGTGCATGATCTGGGTTATCTGCGGTTCCTGGAATCCGCCCACCGGCGCTGGATGGAAATGGAAGACTGGGGCGACGAGGTGATGTCCAACATCTTCGTGCGTTCTCCCAATGCCCTGCGGGGTGTCCTGGCGGAAGCAGCCTGTTACCTGGCCGATGGCAGTTGTCCGATTGGCGAGAATACCTGGAAGGCCGCCTACTGGTCGGCCCAGACTGCTCTCGGGGCGGCCGATGCCCTGATTGCCGGCGAGCGCTATGCCTATGCCGTGTGCCGCCCGCCCGGCCACCACGCCCGCAAAGATGCCGCCGGGGGCTTCTGCTACCTGAACAATGCCGCCATTGCCGCCGAACACCTGAAAAGCCGGTTCCCGCGCACGGTGATCCTGGACACCGACATGCACCACGGCCAGGGCGTCCAGGAAATCTTCTACAATCGCAGCGATGTGCTGTATATCTCCATCCATGGCGACCCCACCAACTTCTACCCGGTGGTGAGTGGTTTCGAGGACGAGCGCGGTGAAGGCGAAGGCTACGGTTACAACATCAACCTGCCCATGCCCCACGGCTCCAGCGAGGAGGATTTCTTTGCCCGGGTGGAGGAAGCACTGGCGGCCGTGCGGCTGTACCAGCCCGATGTGCTGATCCTGCCTCTGGGCTTCGATATCTACAAAAACGACCCGCAGGCCAAGGTGTCGGTGTCGTCCGAGGGCTTCTGCCGGCTCAGCACCCACATCCGTCAGCTGGGGCTGCCGACGCTGATCGTACAGGAGGGGGGATATGACCTGGACGCCCTCAGCGAGAACGTCCAGCAGTTCTTCAGGGGGCTGGAAGGCTAGGCGCCCGGAGCGTAAACCTTCACGTTGTTAAGGCCTTCCGCCTTCAGGTGACCGGCGTGCATGCGGCTCATGGTGCCCCGGTCACAGTACAACAGGTACTGGCGGCCTGCCGGTAGCGCCGGCACCTGCTGGTTAAGCTCGTAGAACGGGATCTTCAGGATCTCGTTGTTGGTGAGCGTCAGCGGTGCCCGCTCTTCCTCAGAAGGGTGGCGCACGTCGATGATCACATCGTCTACCGCCGGGGTCTGCACCAGTTCCACCTCTTCCGGAGTCACCACGCTGTCCAGCAGTTCGCTCACCTTGGTGTGCTCGCTGTTGGCAATGGCGCTGGCCAGCACTTTCGGGTCCATGTGGGTTTCTTCTTCCTCCACCCGGTGCAGCTTGGCGCGGGTGACCGGCTTGCTGGAAATCACGCCGCAGTATTCCGGCATGTTGCGGGCAAAGGGCTCGGTACCGATGTCCCGGGCAATGCGGATGATTTCCTGTTTGTCCATGGCAATCAGCGGGCGCAGCACCACTTCATCGCTGGCGCGATCGACCACGTTCAGGTTGGTCAGGGTCTGGCTCGACACCTGGGCCACGGCATCGCCCATCACCAGGCCGGTGGCGGTGTAATCCCGGGCAATTTCGGCAGCGGCTTTCAGCATCATGCGCTTGAGCACCACGCCCCAGTGGCGATGGTTTACCGAACGCATGATCTCTGCCACCACGCCCTCGAAAGGCACCGAGATAAACTTCACATTGTGGGAGGCGCCGTAACGCTGCCACAGGTAGTGCACCACCTGGCGCACGCCCACCTCATGGGCAGTGCCGCCGAGGTTGAAGAACAGGAAATGGCTGCGGATACCGCGGCGCATCATCAGGTAAGCCGCTACCGACGAATCGTAGCCACCGGAGATCAATGTCATCACGGTTTCCACGGTACCCAGCGGATAGCCGCCCAAGCCCTCGTGACGGCGATGGGCAATGTGGAACTGGTCATCGTTCACTTCGATGCGCACTTCCACTTCCGGATTTTTCAGGTCGACCCCACGGGCCTCGGAGGCTTGCATCAGCGCGCCGCCGACCAGTCGCTCCAGGTCAATCGAACGGAAATCGTGCTGGCCATGGCGCCGTGCACGCACCGCAAAGGTTTTGCCTTTCAGTCGACCGGAAAAGGCCTGTACGGCCTTCGCGCCCACGTCGTCCAGGTCCACAAACGGGTAAACCGCGATTTCCTGGATGGTGGAAATACCGGAAATGCGGGTAAGTTCATCAATCACCGCGCCGGCCAGGCCCCGGCCTTCGGGCACGTCCACATCTACCCGGTCCCAGCTTCCATCCACCCGGATGTCGGCATCCAGGCGAGCCAGAAGTTTCCGGATATTCTGCCGCAACTGGCGCATTTGCTGCTGGCGAACGGGTTTGCTTTTGATGGCCACTTCAGCGGCGGGACGAATCAGTAATTTCATAAAAAAGGACTTCGATCGGAGGAACGTCGGGTAGCGTAAAAGGCGGAAAGCGCTTAGTGTACCCTTTCGCCTGAGTGGCTCAAAATCCGTCATTGCCGAAACAGCAGGAGTTCCAACACCGATGACCGAACCCACCATGAATGCCCTGGTCTCTCCGGAGGGCAGCCTCGAAATTCTCTCCACCCACGAGGTAAACCGGCTCAAGGACAAGAGTGAAGGGGGTTTGTACCGATTGTTCAGGCAATGCGCCCTGGCGGTGCTGAATACCGGCATGGAAACCGACGACTGCAAGGAACTGATGGAAGCCCACGGCGATTTCGATGTGCGGCTGGTTCCCCAGCCCCGGGGCCTGAAGCTGGAACTGATCAATGCCCCCGCGCACGCCTTTGTTGACGGCGAAATGCTGCGGGCCATCAGGGAACACCTGTTCTCGGTGTTGCGGGATATTGTCTACAGCCACTCGCTGCCCGACACCGTCTCCGGCTTCCGCAAGGATAATCCGGAAGACATTACCAACTTGGTGTTCCATATCCTGCGCAATGCCCGGGCCCTGGAGCCCGGCCGCCAGCCCGACATGGTGGTGTGCTGGGGTGGCCACTCCATCAGCCATGACGAGTACCAGTACAGCAAGGAAGTGGGGCACCAGCTGGGGCTTCGGGGAATGAGCATCTGCACCGGCTGCGGCCCGGGCGCCATGAAAGGCCCCATGAAAGGCGCGACCATTGCCCACGCCAAGCAGCGGATCAAGAACGGTCGTTACATTGGCATTACCGAACCGGGCATCATCGGGGCGGAAGCGCCCAACCCGATTGTCAACGAACTGGTAATCATGCCGGATATCGAAAAGCGCCTGGAAGCCTTTGTGCGCTGTGGCCACGGGGTGATCGTTTTCCCCGGTGGCGTGGGTACGGCCGAAGAGATTCTGTATCTTCTGGGCATTCTGCTACATCCGGACAACGCCGACCTGCCGTTCCCGGTGGTGTTTACCGGCCGCCGGGAAAACGCGGAATACTTCGAGATGATCGACAAGTTCATCCGCAATGCCCTGGGCGACGAAGCCGCCAGCAAGTACGACATCATCATTGATGACCCGGTACGGGTAGCCCAAACCATGAAGCAGGGCATCAAGGATGTGGAGACCTTCCGCCGTGCCATGCAGGATGCCTACTACTTCAACTGGATGCTGAAGATCGACCCGGTGTTCCAGTTACCGTTCGAGCCCAACCACAGCAACATGCGGGCGCTGGAATTACACAGGGATCAACCGGCACACCTGATTGCGGCGAATCTGCGCAAGGCGTTCAGCGGTATCGTGGCGGGAAACGTGAAGGAAAGCGGAATTCGGCAGATTCAGGAGAAGGGACCATTTGAAATTGCCGGAGACCCGACGCTGATCAAACCCCTTGAGGCCATGCTGGAGCAGTTTATTGCCCAGGACCGGATGAAACTGCCGGGATCATCCGCTTATCGGCCCAGTTACCGGATTGTCAGTGGTGCGGCCTGAGCCGCACCACTGCCGGGCAATTACTTGCCGCCAGCCGGCAGGCTTGCGTAGTAAGCCGCCAGGTTAGCGATGTCTTCATCGCTCAGGGCAGTTGCCTGGCCCTGCATGACCGGAGCCTGGCCACCCTGACGCTGACCAGCCTTGTAGGCTTTCAGGGCAGCAACCAGGTACTGCTCTTTCTGGCCTGCCAGGTTCGGGTAGATGGGCACCTGGGAGATACCGTTCTGGCCGTGGCATGCGGCACAAACGCCAGCCTTGGCCTTACCGGCTTCGGCGTCGGCTGCCATGGAAGCGGCAGGCGCAGCAGCACCCAGTGCGAACAGACCAGCAACTGCGAAGTGTTTCAGGTTCATAGAGTTCATCCTCTCATCGTTTTTACGTTTACAATTCAGTTTTTTATCAACCGGACCGTAAGCCAGACTTTCTTTATAGCACAGCCATCCAAGGCCTCAAATGTGATAGGTCAAGGACATTCGTGCGACCATAGTGCTGTTTTACTCTTGTGCTGACTATAGGACAGTACGAACAAACCGCAAAAATACATTAATTAACAAAATCACTTGCCCACCGGAGATCACGCCACATGTCTGTAGAGGTTCAGGAACTCGCCTGCCGCCAGGGCCACATCGGCCTGCTTACCCTGAATGCAGCCCAGACCCTCAACGCCCTGACCGAGGACATGGTCAACCAGGCTCAGGAAACCCTGGATCGCTGGGCCACAGACGACCGCATCTGCATGGTGGTGTTGCGAGGCAGTGGCGAACGGGCCTTCTGTGCCGGCGGTAACATCCGCAACCTGTACCAGGCACTGAAAGGCGAAGGCGACACCTCTGCCCCGGAACGCTTCTTTACCCGGGAGTACCGGCTTGACTACAGCCTGCACCGTTTCCCGAAGCCGGTGGTGGGCCTGGCCCGGGGCATTGTGATGGGGGGCGGCCTGGGCCTGCTGTCGGCCTGCCGCTACCGGCTGGTCACACCCGATGTCACCCTGGCCATGCCGGAAATCAGCATCGGCCTGTTCCCGGATGTCGGTGCCAGCTGGTTCCTGAACCGTCTGCCGGGGCGCCTCGGGCTATTTATGGGGCTGACCGGGGCCCGCCTGAACGTGGCCGACACCCTGCGGGTGGGGCTGGCAGACCTGGTGATTGATGCCGGCCAGATCGAAACCCTGCTGGCCCGCCTGCAGGATGAGCGCTGGACCGGCGAGGCCGCCGCCGATGACAACCGGCTGTTCCGCCTGCTGAACCAGGTGGAAGCGCTGGATTACCGGAGCCTGGCGCCGGGCCACCTGGAGCGGCACGAACAGACCATCGCCCGGCTGACCGCAGGCACCGAGATGCCCGCCATCATCGAACAGATACTCGCCGCCGACATTGACGACCCCTGGTGGCAAAGCTGTGCGGAAAACCTGAAGAATGGCTGCCCGGTGACCGCCTGGCTGGTCTGGCACCAGCTGCGCAAGGGTCAGCAGATGTCACTGAAGGATATTTTCCGGATGGAACTGGCCATGGCACTGGAATGCACCCGCCGCCCCGACCTCGCCGAAGGCATCCGGGCATTGCTGGTGGACAAAGATAAAGCGCCGGTGTGGTCGTTCAAATCCGCCGGGGAGGTACCGGAAGAGGTGATCGAAAGGCATTTCGAGCCGGTTTGGGACGACCTGAACGACCCGATGCAGCTGGACTGACACCGGGCCGGGAAATCAGCGGGCCGCGCCCGCTTGCACCAGTAGCATTTCCAGGTCCTGGTTATTGCGGGCCCGGGCAATGTCGAGGGCCGTGGTGCCATCGGTGCGCCGGTAGTGCACATCAGCACCAGCGGCCAGCAGCATCTCGGCGGTCAGCAGGTCGCCGGCTTCCACCACTTTCATCAGCAGGGATTCGCCGTCCTGGCTGACATTGACGTTGGCTCCCGCCGCCAGCAAGGCCCGAACCACCGACAAATGCCCGTTTTCCGCCGCATGGATCACCGGCGTGTAACCGCTGTTGTCTTCGCTGTTCACATCGGCACCGGCCGCCAGCAACAAGCGGACAATACGCCGGTTACCCTCCGCCGCTGCCAGCATCAGCGGGGTTTTGGAAGAACCTGCCCTTGGGTCCGGGTCCACGCCCTGCGACAGCATATCCAGCACCGCCCGGTCTTCATTGGCCGCAACCGCTGCCAGCAAATCCGCGCCGGTTGCCCCGGTATCGCCTACCTCGCCCGTGCTGCTGCAACCAGCCAGCAACGACAGCACCACCAAAACCACAAAATGAAAGCGACTGCCCGCATCCCTGCTCATCATTCGTACTCTCTTGTTTGATTTTTTCAGCTATTTTGCGGGCCGGGTGGTGATAATTAAATCGAAACGGTCACAACTCCGACACTTGCGCCAGCCAGCGGGCCACGATTTGTCTCAGCCGCATTTCGCCCTCTCGCTTGCCGGTGACCAGCCCAAGCGCCTGCAACTGCGGCCAGGCCCAACCCTGAAGTACCGCACGGCACCAGAGCCCGGCATCTTCCTGCCCGGCCAGCCAGGCCATCCAGCCAGGCCAGCTGCAGACTTCACGCAGCAGCGGCAAAGTCACTTCAAACCCCCGATAGCCCTCGGCAAAGCTCCGCAAATCCTGCCAGTCGTCCGGCCCGGGCTCTGCCGTGGCAGGCAGGTCTGCGGCTAGCTGCGCCAGTAATTCCGGGGGCATGTCTGCCCAATGCCGGGGAATCAGCACCTGCCAGTGCCTGGCAAACCGGCGGCGCAGGCGCTGTTTCAGGTCGTAGCCCGCCGGGGATACACCCTTCAACAGTTGCACCGGAAACTCGCCGGTAGAATGCTCCCGGATCAGCCCGATACGCACCAGGCATAATCCACAACCCTGCCAGAACGACTGCAAACCCGCCTCGCCACCAAAACTGGTACCCAGCGAATCCAGCCCCTGGCTCCGGCAAAACTCTTCCGCCGCCGCCACCAGCGCCCGGCCCACTCCCAGCTGCCGGGCCGGCTCTGCCACGGCAATGCGCACCACCCGAAAACACCGCTGCTGCGCCGCCTCCGCAAAGCCGCCATGGCTGGCCAGGGACTGCGCCAGCAAATGCCCCCGCAAACGGCGCTGGCCCATGGCCACCTGGGCGGCCAGGTCCTGATCCAGGCCACCTTCCACACATCCCCAGAGCACACCCACGGTTTTGCCCTGCACCACCGCCCGCCAGCTGCTGGCAGCAGGATCGTCCAGCCACTGCCGCAAGTCCGCCGGCGTGGTGCGGTAATGGGCATCCACCAGCAAGCCGAAGGCCTCGGTCAATTCCGCCTCGCTGGCCTGTGCCAGATTCCAGGGTTCGACATGCACCGCACCGGGTTCCGGCTTGCTAGTGTCCGGCCCCCGGGCACCCAACAGAAACATCCGGAACAACACCCGCTCCAGGGGATCACCCTGCGCCCAGCGCACCGGCTGCTTCAGCTCCACCGATTGCCAGTGCGGCGTCTCCCGGTCCAGCACCTGCCGAAACCGGATCGCAAAGCCCCGCCCGGTGCCCTCATAGCCATGCACCGTGCTGGCAAACGCCACCCGCGGCCAGCCCAGCAAAACCTCCCGCAGCCAGCTAGCCGGCAAACCGGCGGCCTCATCCACCATCACCACCTCGGCCTCCGGCTTCTGCGCCAGCAACTCCGGCACCGGCAGGAAACGAATCGCCTGCCCGCCCGGCAGCACAAGCTCCGACTCCGACCGGCTCCCAACCCGGTCGCCCATAACCTCCGCCGCATGCCGGAAAAAACTCTGCAGATTGTCCACCGAAGGCGACGTCACCAACACCTGCTGCCGCCCCGCCAGCAACAACTCCGCCGCCGCCATCCCCAACGCCGCCGACTTCCCCCGGCCCCGGTCTGCCGTCACCACCACCGGCCGCCGACGCCGCCCCAACCCGAAACGCACCAGCCGCGCCACCAGCTCCGACTGCTCCGCCGTCGCCCCCGGCCTGAACGCTGCACCCTCACCCCGCACATCCGGCAGCACCGGGCATTCATCAATACCCTGCCGCACCCGGACCACCGCACCGTCAGACGCCACAACCTCCGCCAACCGCGCCAGAAACGGATGCTCCCCCGCCCCGTCCAGCCCCGTGCGCGAGTAATCCGGATCCTCAAACCCCGGCCATTCCGCCAGCGGCGGCATCAACCAGAACAACAACCCACCGGCCCTCAACGTACCCGCCAACCCGGCAAACCCATCCGGCGGATTCCCCTGCCAGCCATCCCAAACCAACACCCCGGTCTCCCGCCCCAGCCAGCGCTTGTACTGCCCCGCCGAGACACCACGGACACCCGCAACCCCGGCGTCCTCATCACGGCCAACCCACAGCGCCCCGGCGACATCAAAACCACCCAGCCGCTCCTGCACCCAGCCCCGGGCCCACTCCTGTTCACCCTCCACCAGAACGAGGCGGCGTTGACCGGTATGGGCCAATTGAGCCGAAAAGGTTTGCCAGTTCTGTGTGATCGAGGAAGGCATAATCTGAAGGCAACTCCGATGGAGCGCTGCGCCGGGGGTGGCCTTCAAAAAATTTGCGGAGCCATGGATGGCGGAGCAGAAGCGCCACATGGATGTGCCGACAGGAGCGTTTTTTTGAAGGCCACCCCCGGCGCAGTGCGGGCATGAATGACAAAAGTCTCAGGCAATTATGCGGCACGGCTACTCCCGCTGCCAGCAGCCAAGTACAATACCCACCATGCCAAACCAGCCCCAAACGCCAGACACCAGCTACCTGCCAGACCACCTAACCGACGAACAGCGGGCCATCATCACCGCCGGCTACGAACACTCGGTAATCACCGCCGTGGCCGGCAGCGGCAAAACCTCCACCCTGGCCTGGCGCATACGCCACCTGCTGCAACAGGGCCACGACCCGGACCGCATGCTGGTACTCATGTTCAACCGCAGCGCCCGCATCGACTTCCAGCGCAAACTGCAGCAAGTGTGCCACCAGTCCGGCCTGGCCCTGCCGGAAATCCGCACCTATCACGCCATGGGCCTGCGGCTGTACAAACGCTTCGTGCGGGAAGGCTACCTGCCGGGATTCTCTGAAAAAATCCTCACCGAACAGGAAATCGGCTACCAGGCCTGGCTGCTCACCCGCCGGCTGGCGCCCGAAGACCTGGCCGATGAAATACGCCGCAACAAGAAAGACTATGTGGAAACCGCCACCGGCTTTATCGACCTGGTCAAAACCTGCCTGTCGCCGGCAGAAATCGTATTCGAAGAACTGGGCTACTCGGAAAAACACAAATACCTGATCGACCTGTTCCACTGCTTTGAGCAATGGCGCAAAAGCCAGAGCCGCATCAGCTACGCCGACATGCTGTACGAACCGGTCATGGCTATTCACCAGAACCCGCCATTGCAGCGCCTCGTCGGAAATAAAATGGACCTGATCCTGGTGGACGAATACCAGGACACCAACGAAATCCAGCACTTGCTGCTGCGCTACGTGGCCGGCGACCGCGCCCGGGTGACCGTGGTCGGCGACCCGGACCAGACCATCTACGAATTCCGCGGCGCCAAGCCTGAATTTATCCTGCGCCGGTTCAGCGACGAGTTCGAAAGCCCCCTGGAACAGACCCTGAGCTACACCTTCCGGTACGGCCACCAGGTCGCCTTGCTGGCCAACCACCTGATTTGCCACAACACCGGCCGCAAAGATGTGCTGTGCCACTCCCACTCATCTACTCCGGCTACGGAGGTAAACCTGCACCGGGCAGACAACGACAGCGACCAGATCCTGAAAATTCTGCAGCAACAAAGCCCGGAGCAAACCAGCCAGACCGCCATCCTGTTCCGGGTCTGGAGCCAGAGTGTGCCGATCGAGCTGAAACTGCTGGCCCGGCAGATCCCCTATCGCATCGACAGCGGCAAAGGGGCCCTGTTCAGCCGGGAAGTGCAGGCCATTATCGCCCTGCTGATGGTGGTCAGCGGCCGCCTGCACCAGCTGCCCGACAGCGACCGGCTGGACCTGGCCCGGCAACTGCTGCGCTTTCCCCACGTCGGCCTGAAAGAGCCGGAGCTGGAAAACCTGGCGCAGTTCCTCGCCGGCTTCGACAGCGACTGGCACGAACGCCTGCTGGCCATGGACTTCAACGCCCTGGCCCCCATGGCCGCGCGCAAGCTGAAAAAACTGGGCGAAGTGTTGATGCAGCTGCGCAACTACAAGGGCCCCGTGGCCGGGCTGATCAGCGTCTACGCCGACCATACCGATCTGTATGAAGGCATTCGCAGCCTCGCCCTGACCCACGACAGCGCCGAAGAGCGCATCGACACCATCCAGGGCTTCCGCGACTACCTGAAAAGCCTGGATGTTGACGCCACCGGTGCGCTGGACCATCTCAAGGCCCTGAAACAGCAGGCCGGCGAGCAGCGTGAACAAGGTGTACTGTTATCCACCATCCACCGCACCAAGGGCCTGGAGTGGCCGGTGGTCATCATTCCCGGCCTGCAGGAAAAGTACCTGCCCTACAGCCCCCGCCCGCAGGACGATGCCCGAGCCCTGCTGGAGAGTGAACGGCGGCTGCTCTACGTGGGCATGACCCGTTGCCGGGAGCAGCTGCACCTGATTACCCGCCCCGACAGCAGCCACCCGCACCTGGATGGTGATCAGGGCCCCAGCCGCTTCGTGGCAGAATTCTGCTTCCCCCTGGCCCGGGAGCTGGGGCAGGTTCTCGATGCAGGTAACCCCGCCTCCGGCCAGCCCATAACGCTCCGGCATCCCCTCACCCCGGTCAGCCTGCGCTATGCCGAAAGGGCCAAAATCACCCTGGATGGCCAGGCGCCAGCCAGCACCCCGGACACGTCACAACCCATATGGCACCAGCCCCGGCTCATTCACGCCATCTTTGGCGCCGGCCGCGTAACCGGGGAAGACGAAAGCTCATTTGAGGTACGCTTTGACAATGGCGACACCCTGAATTTCAGCAAGAAAAGCGCCCACCTGTACTTCACCCCGATAACAGACTGATCCATAAGTGGAATTCCCTGCGTACAAATCCTGACCCCGGTATAGGTGTAATTTTTTGTATTTTTTGGCTTACTAACCTAGATTCCAGATAAGGCTTTGTATCTAGGGATTTGTCTGCGTTCCTGATGAGAGAACGGGAACATAAAAATGAAACAGGAGGTTCTGCATGAACATCGTGCGCCCGGTCGCTTTGGCCGTATTAGCTTCATCCCTGTCTGCGCCAGCCCTGGCCGCCGACAAGCAATCCATTTACCTGAACCCGTTCGCCGGTTACCAACTGTTTGACGACAAGCGTGACCTGAGCGAAACCGACACCTACGGCGTTGGTATTGAATACCGGTTCAAACCCCACTGGGCGGTAGAAGCGGTTTACTCACGCGCTGATGCAGACCGCAAGTACGTGGACGGCGATTCCGAGTTCGAAGAACTGCGCCTGGACGGCCTGTATTACTTCCGTGGCCAGGATTCTGCCTGGAACCCGTACCTGGCCTTCGGTGCCGGCCATGCTGATTTCGGTGACGGCCCGGTATTTACCGCTGGCACCAACCATGACGAAACCCGTGTAAACGTGGGCGCCGGTGTGCGTTACAACATCAGCGACATGATTTCCCTGCGCGGTGACCTGCGCGAGTTCCACGGCATCGACGAAAGCACCTTCGACACCATGGTGTCTCTGGGCCTGAGTCTGGCCTTCCACCGCACCACCACCGAGCCCAAGCCGGCGGATGCGGACAACGACGGTGTGCCCGATTCCCGTGACCAGTGCGCCAACACCCCGGCCGGTGCCCAGGTAGACAGCCGCGGCTGTGAACTGGATGCCGACAACGATGGCGTTGCCGACAGCAAGGATCAGTGCCCGAACACCCCGGCTGGCGCTGAAGTAAACAGCCGTGGTTGTGAGCTGGACAGCGACAACGATGGCGTGGTGAACAGCAAGGACCAGTGCCCGAACACTGCCGCTGGTGCTGAAGTGGACGAAACCGGTTGCGAAGGTGTCACCGAGACCATCGAAACCATCGAACTGCGAGTTCAGTTCCCCACTAACAGCTCCGTGATTGACGCCACCTACGACAGCGAAATCCGCAAGGCTGCGGACTTCATGGAAGAGTACCCGGACACCACCGTTGAGATTGCCGGTCACTCCGACAGCATTGGTGATGCCGAATACAACCGCTTCCTGTCCCAGCGCCGTGCCGAAGCCGTGGCTGATCGCCTGACTTCCGTACTGGGCGTGGATCCGGACCGTGTGACTGCGGTTGGTTACGGTGAAGTCGAGCCGATTGCCAGCAACGACACTGCAGCTGGCCGTGCCCAGAACCGCCGTGTAGAAGCCCGCATCCAGGTTCGTCGCTAAGACCAACCGGACGGGTAGTGAATAAGTAAGGCGCCTTCGGGCGCCTTACTTGTTTCAGCCGCAGTCATTCCACCCGAACCGCATCCACCAGCAGGTTTCTGGGCGTCAGTTCCCGTGCACAGAAACGGCCCAGGCGCACCCTGTAGCCCTGCTCCTCCAGAAACACCGCGTAATCCAGCACCATCCAGAGCTCCAGTGGCCGGCGGAACAGATGCCGCAGTAACTCGTGGCGCTGAACCTGCAACGCCCGCTGTTCACCCCGCGCCAGCCAGTGCTGCCAGTCCAGGTTATCCGCCAAGTCCAGCTGTTTCTTGCCCGCAGCCCAGCGGCAGAAGCCTTCGAAGTCACCGTTATTCAGGGACGGCGGATGGGAGGGCACCGGCAGATAGCTGTCTGCTGCCCGCAGATGGCGCTGAAGGGCATCAAAGCCCAGCCGCCATGCCGTTACTCGGGCCGTCTGCTCCCGCACCCTTGCGGGCGCTGTGACCGTTTCCTGCACGGCCAGGCGCTGGGTGTTACGGCCAGGCCTCAAGGCGGGTGCGTGGTTTCGGCTGCCTTGTGCCAGGGGTTGATACTGCTCCTGGGCCGTCAGGTGATAACAGCACGGCGAAAAACTCAGTCTTGGCGTGCCGGCCGCCGCCCCGCGCTTCAGCAGTTGCCGGTGCAGGTCGCCACAGGCATGCAGCGCCACGCCATGCACTCCCGAAGGCCAGTTCAGGGAATCCGCCATCACATCCTGGTGGTGCAACTGCACCGGATCGCCGTAATGCCGGGCCAGCCGGTTGCCGTCCTGAACCAGTTCATCATTCCACTCGAAGCCCTGCACGCGTGCCGCCCCCCGGGCCGCCAGCGTTCGCGCCAGGTGGCCTTTGCCACAGCACCAATCCAGCACAGGCTGTTGCAGCGGCAGCACCGCGGCGGCAAAGGCACCGGCCTGCAAACGCTTGCGACCGGGCATATCCACGGCCTGCAGCTCCGGCAGTGCCGACCGGGCCCCGCTGTCGGGAGGCGACAGTTCCGGCAGCTCTACCAGGGCGCTATAGTCAGCAAGGTTCGGTACAAACCGGGCGGCTTCAACGGCAAACGCCGCCAGGTTTTCTTCAAAGGCTTCGCAGGCGTCCACCGTCAGCGTGTCCAGCCAGTGTGCAAGCTCCGGATAACGTTCGCACCAGGCCGGTTCCGGCTCCATAAACGGTGCCGGCTGCCACAACTCCTGGTGCCGGACCAGCCAGTCATTCACCTGCTGCCAGTGGCTGTAAAAAGATCTCGCTGGCTGGTGTAAACTCGCCGCCGGAGGTAACGTCATGAAACTGGCCTTTGTACTGGTTGAACCAAAAGTTCCGGAAAACGTAGGCGCGGCTGCCCGGGCCCTGGGTACTGGCCAACAAGGGCGCGGCAGTGGCTACCGCGGCCCTGGTGTTCGGGCGGGAAGACCGGGGCCTGTCGAACGACTAACTGGCCCTGTGTGACCTGCTGACCGGCTTCCCCATGGCGGTCAGTTATCCGTCACTGAACCTGGCCCAGTCGGTGATGCTCTACGCCTGGGAACTATCGGGGCTCGCCGGTGCCGGCACCGACAGCCCTGCCGAAGAAACGGAAGCCGCCGGTCTTGGTGCCCTGCGTACCCGGCTGGAAACCCTGTTGCCGAAACTGGATGCCCCAGCCGATGAAAAGCTGTCGCAATGGGTGTTCGAGCGCCTGCCCCTGCTGTCGGAGCGGGATATCGGCTTTGTGCACACCCTGTGCGGCAACATCGAGCGCAAGCTCTGAGCTATTCTGAAAACCGCCCGGGCCGGAAGGCGTCCAGTTGCACCGCCGGCTCCTCGCCATCAATTACCTGGGCAATCACCGCCGCGCTGCCTGCCGACAGGGTCCAGCCGAAGGTGCCGTGCCCGGTATTCAGGAACAGGTTGTCCCTGGGGCCCCGCCCGATAATGGCGGGGCCGTCTGGCGTCATCGGCCGGAACCCGGTCCAGGTTTCGGCGTCATCCAGGTTGGCGCACCCCGGAAAGCGCGACTGCACGGATTTTTTAATGGTGGCAATGCGGGCCCCGGGGATGTCCCGGTTGAAGTCCGCCAGCTCCACAAACCCGGTGGCCCGCAGGCGGTTGCCCAGCCGGGTGGAAACCACCTTGAAGTTGTCATCGTGAATGGTGCTCACCGGCGCCCGGCCAGGCTCGCTGAGTGGCACGGTAATGCTGTAACCCTTGACCGGGTATATCGGCAGCTTCAGCCCCAACGGCAGCACCAGCTCCGGCGACCAGCAGCCTGCAGACACCACGAAGGCATCCCCCTCGACAATCTCGGTACGGCCATCAGCCCGCCGGATCTGCACGCCATTCACCCGCTGCTGGTCCGCCAGCAGGTGTTCCACTGACACTTCATAGCGGAATTCGGCCCCCAGCTCCTGGCAGACCCGGGCCAATTCCTGGCTGAACAGGTGGCAATCACCGGTGCCGTCGGTGTCGTAGCGAATGGCACCGTACAGGGGGCCGCCACCGGTCATGCCCGGCTCCACCTGCCGCACCTGCTCCGGGGTCAGCAGGCTTGAGGCAATGCCCATGCCGGCCAGCAATTCATGCAGCTTGCGGTAGTCTTCCATGGCGCCTGGCGTGCTGGCCAGGTGCAGCAGGCCTTGATGGGCACCGTCAAAGGCCAGCTTGTGTTCCTGTTCCAGTGCCAGGAAACGTTCCCGGCTGTAGATACCAAGGCGCAACATGGCCCGCTTGTTCAGCCCGAATAACCCCGGCGACCAGGCGTAGCGCAGGGTGGCAAACATGAACCGCAAGGCCTCCAGCGACGGCGGCAGGCCCAGTTTCAGCGGGCCGTCCTGTTGCAACAGCCATGGCAGGGACTTGAACACCATGGAGGGGTCCGCCCAGGGATACACCACCCCGTAGGAGCGCTGGGCCGCATTGCCCTTGCTGGTTTCGTTACCCGCCACCGGGTGCCGTTCCAGTACCGTTACCCTGTGGCCCCGCCGTATCAGCTCCCGGGCAGTGGTTACACCCACCACACCGCCGCCTATCACCACAATGTGCATGACTTGCCTCCGTTAACTCACGCCATTCTCGGCCAGCAACTGCCGATACTCCTCCAGCACCTCCGGATGTTCCGCCGGATACTCCGGTGCCAGCTGCTTCAACACATCCGCCACCAGCGCCGCCACGATCGCACGGGCAACCGGCTTGCTGTCTCCGGGCACAACAAACCAGGGTGCCTCGTCGGTATGGGTTGCCGCCAGCGCCTGTTCGGCATACTTCTGGTAAGTGGCCCGCTGCTTCCAGCCTTCGATATCGGAATGATCGAATTTCCAGCGTTTCCGGGGTTTGTCCAGGCGCTTCAGCAACCGCCGTTTGTGCTCATCTTCCGACAGGTTGAGCCAGACTTTCACAATACAGGTGCCTTCAGACACCAGGTGCCGTTCGAAGTCACAGACTGCCTGGTACCGGGCCGGCCAGTTGTAGGTGTCTTCGGCCCGCACCGGCCACACCCGTTCGCCAATCACCGCTTCATGGTGGCTGCGGTTGAAGGCCACCATCTGGCCATAGGCCGGCAGGTAAGGCGTCACCCGCCACAGAAAATCATGGGCGGCCTCGGCCCCGGTCGGCCGACTGAACGACCAGGCATGGAAGCCGGCAGGGTCTGCATAGGTGGCGAGTGTGCGGATCAGGCTGTCCTTGCCACTGGTGTCCGGGCCATGGACCACCAGCAACAGTGCCTGCTTGCGGTTGGCCCAGAGCCTGCGCTGGTATTCCCCGATGTCTTCCAGGCTGGCCTCAAGCGATGGCACACCGGCGCTGTCATCCAGCCCGGTGGGGTAATGCCCCAGCCCCGGTTGTTTCGGGTTCAGAAACCAGGAACGGGCAAAGGCCGTGTACTTCATCAAGGAAACTCCCTAGGCCTGCCGGGCAGGTCAAGCTGTATGCAAACTGTTAAACTCAGGGTATCAACTTTCAGGATAGCAGCCAGCCCCGTGCTGCGATGGAGCCAGAACCCCGGATATGAGCAAAAAACGTCGCGAGATTCCCGTTTTCGATCACCCGATCATTGAGACCCACTGCCACCTGGACTATCTGAAAGACCAGCCCCTGGCGGATATTCTCGAGCACAGCCGGAAGGTCAATATCGAAAAGGTCATCACCATCGCGGTGTCGCCGGACAACCTGGCGGCAGTGCGGGAACTGAGCCAGGCTGCCGACTGGGTGTATGGCACCCAGGGTATCCACCCCCATGAAGCCGAGAGCTACACCGATACGGTGGAAGCCGAAATCCGCCAGCACGCGGGCGACAGCAAGATCGTCGCCATTGGCGAGATCGGCCTGGATTATTACTACGACAACGCCGACCGCGAAGTGCAGCGGGAGGTGTTCCGCCGCCAGCTGCAAATTGCCTGCGACACCAACCGCCCGGTGGTGATCCACAGCCGGGATGCCGATGACGACACCATCGCCATCCTCAAGGAATTCGAAAACACCCTGGAGCGGCGCGGCGTCATTCACAGCTTTACCTCCGGCCCCGGCCTGGCGCAATACGCCCTGGACCAGGGCTGGTGTCTGGGTTTTAACGGCATCACCACCTTCAACAAGGCAGAAAACGTGCGGGACATCGTGCGCATGACACCCATCGAGCAGATTCTGCTGGAAACCGATGCCCCGTTCCTGACGCCGGTGCCCTACCGTGGCCGGGAGAATGCCCCCTTCTACCTGCCGTTCGTGGCGGAAAAAATCGCCGAGGTAAAAGAACTACCGCTCGGGCAGGTTGTGAGCCAGACTTATCAAAACAGTCTCAGGGTGTTTTTCCCGCAACCATGATCTCATCCGTTTTTCAGGTGCTCGGCGGGCTGGCGTTGTTCATGCTGGCCATGGAAATGATGACCAACGGCCTGAAAAACGCGGCCGGCCATTCCCTGCGCCACCTGCTCGGCCACTGGACCCGCACCCCGATGCGCGGGCTGATGGCCGGCTTTGTGATTACCGGTATTGTGCAGCACTCCGGTGCAGTCACCGTGGCCACCATCGGCTTTGTTAACGCCGGCTTGCTGTCCCTGAAACACTCCCTGGGCGTAATCTTCGGCTCCAACATCGGCACCACCATGACCGGTTGGCTGGTCAGCCTGGTGGGCTTCGGCTTCAAGATCGAAGCCATTGCCCTGCCCCTGCTGGCGGCCGGCGTGGGATTCCGCACCATCAGCCGCACGCCCCGAAACCAGTTTCTGGGCGAGGCCCTGGCCGGTTTTGCGCTGTTTTTCCTGGGCCTGTCGATTCTGAAAACCGCGCTGGAATCCGCCGCCGGCGGCCTTACCAGTGGCGACATCATCAGCCCGGACTACGGCCTGCCGGCGTTCTTCATGATTGGCCTGATCGCCACCGTTCTGACCCAGTCCTCCAGTGCCTCGCTGGCCATTGTACTGACTGCAGCTGCCGGTGGACTGATCCCGCTCGACAATGCCGCAGCAGCCGTGGTGGGTGCCAACCTGGGGTCTACCTCCACCGCTGCGCTGTCTGCCCTGAAAGCCACCGCCAACGCCCGGCGCCTGGCTATTGGCCACATTCTGTTCAACGTGGTGACCGGCATCATCGCCCTGCTGATCCTGCCGGTGATGCTCTGGATGGTCGCCACACTGACCGACCTGCTGGACCTGGAAGCCAACCCGGCAGTATCGCTGGCCCTGTTCCACACCCTGTTCAACGTGTTGGGCGCCGCCGTGATGCTGCCGTTTATCACCCCCTTTGCCCGTTTTCTGGGCCGGCTGTTCCGCAGCAAGGAAGAGGACAATGCCGAACCCCGGCACCTGGATGACACCCTGATCACCACCCCGGAACTGGCGATCGGCGCCGTAGACCAGGAGATGAAACGGCTGATCGGCCATACCCGGGGCCTGCTGAGGGTATGCCTGGACCGGGAAGGCCTGAATGTCGCCCAGATCCGCCCGAAAATGGAGGCCATCAAGGCCCTGAACAGCGCCATTACCGACTATATCGGGCGGCTGCGGGCCGAGAAAATGCAGGTCTCCATTGTCGATGCCCTGACGATCAGCGTTCGCACCTGTCGCTACCTGGCCGAAGCCGCCGACCTGGCAGACCGGTTGCTGACCCTCAGGGAACTGGCAGACCGCACCGAATTTGCCGGTTCCAAACAGGCCTACAGCGACTATCTGGACACCCTGCGGGCACTGGTGGCGTCGGAAGAACCGGCTCCTGAGTTGCTGGCAAAAACCGAACAGGTTTATCACAGCCTGAAGAACGACACCCTGCAGAAAATTGTCTGGCAGCGGCTGGCCACCACCCTCGGGGATCAGATGCTGGATACCCTCAGCTCGGTACGCCGGCTGAGCGACCAGTGGGCCAAGTCACTCTACTGGCGCGCCGGCACCGATATCCTGAACGGCTACCACCATCAGGAGCCGGTGCCGGAGAACCCGCAATAACCGTTACGGCCCGTGTTCTTGGCCTGGTACATGGCCGCAAACTCGTCGCCACCAAGCCGTGCCAGGGTATCTTCTTCCCGCAGCACCGTGCGCAGTCGCCGGGCCACTTCCACCAGTAACTGGTCACCGGCGTCATGGCCGAAGGCATCATTCACCGGTTTGAATTTATCCAGGTCGATATAAAGCACCGCCAAACGGTAATCCTGCCGCCTGGCCTGGGCCATGGCCTGCTGCAGGCGCTCGGCAAACAACACCCGGTTGGGCAGGTTGGTGAGGGCGTCATAGTGCGCCATGGTGCGAAGCTTCTTCTCGGTTTCCTTGAGCCGGGTGATATCACTGAACACACCCACGAAATGGCTTTTCTCGCCCTGCTCATCCACCACGCTGCTCAGGGTCAGGCTCAGGATCAGCCGCCGGCCATCCCGGTTACGGCTGGCGAACTCGCCGCTCCATACTCCGTGTTTGCGGGCAGCCACCAGTATCGAGCTGCCTTCATCCACCGGCAGCGGTGGCAGGCGGCCTATTGCGGTGTTGCGGTCCCAGCCGGTAATCAGGAAGTAGGCCTCGTTGGTGTCGATGACCACACCATGGGCATCGGTGATGAAGATCGCTTCCCGGGCATTTTCAAACACCTTCAGGGCCAGCCGCTGGCGTTCTTCGGCCTGTTTCCGCCGGGTGATGTTGTACCAGGAACACAGCACCGAAGGTGTGTCGTCATCATTTTCGTAGACCGGGGCCAGGGTCATGTCCACCCACACGTGGCTGCCATCCTCCCGGCCGAATAGCCACTCGGATTGAGCAACATCCCCTACCTGAACCCGCTGCAGCAGTCCTGCCAGCTTTCGGGCGGAGTCCTGACCATCCGGCTGGACCTCCGGGGAAAACCGCTCCAGGGGCTGGCCCAGCATGTCGGCGGCGGAGCGACACTCAAGCAGCTCCACTGCGGCCCGGTTACAGTCACTCAGGGCCCGGCCACGGATCATCAGCATGGGCTGGGGCCAGCTTGCCACCAGCTCCTGAAGCCGGCGGCTTTCCCGGGACAGCTGGCGCTTCTTGCGGCCCAGCCATATGCTGGTAGCCAGCAATAACAGCACCAACACAGTTACCACCGCTACCCATAGCCGGTACTGGTGGAGTACATCCAACCAGGTTACCTGGGGGACCTGGTCGTAAGGCGGCAGGCGAAGGCTGCGGGTCAGGTGTTCCACCGACTGGTAATCGGCCGGGGGCGCGAAGGAAGCCAGGCCTGCGGCCACGGCAGCCGGGTCGTCCGGTTCCAGGGCAAACAGGGCGGAGGCAATCTGGCGAATGGTGCGGGAATCCACATGGGGCAGCGACACCAGAGGCCATTCCGGATACAGGCGGGTTGAGAGCCGGAACGGATAGCCCCGGAGGTTCTGGGCGTTGATCACCTTCAGTGCGGTTTCCAGCCCCGGGTCTTCCTGCAGAAGTTCTTCCAGAACACCGGTGCGGATAAAGCCGATGTCGGTGTCTCCCGCCAGCACAGCCCGAACCACCCGGTCATGGTTGCCCAGATAGATGATCCGGTTATCCCGCCGGATATCCAGGCCTGCCGTCTGCAGCTCCAGGGCCTGGGCCTGGTAGCCGCCCAGATAGTGAAGGCCCGGGGTAGCAATGCTTTTGCCGCGCAGGTCTTCCAGCGCTTGAATATCACTGCGCCCGGCTCGGGCGATGATCACACCGCCAATGCTGCCGGTAGTGATGCCGTTCCAGTCGCGCTGCAGGGTAGCCAGTACGCCGGTCAGGCTGCGCTCGCTGCGGATCATCAGGAAGTGGGCCGGATTGGTCAGGAAAAAATCAATGCGGTTGGAGGCAACCGCACGGTCCATTTCTTCCTGGGCCAGCACACGGATGGTGATATCCCTGCCGGTCTCCCGGCTCAGATAGTCCGCCAGCGGCTGATACTTTGCCATCACCAGGGGGTCGGGGCGATATCCCAGCACCCCCAGCGTCACGCTACCCGCTTCTGCCGCCACCGGGAGCGGCGCCAGAACCAGCAGCACCAACAGCGCAATCGCCCGCCCCGGATTACCTGCAAGAACCGATAACCAACTCACTCTGCCCGCCTTGGCAGAAACTGCTGGCTGGCGATCCGTTCGTGTTCCGGGTGCTTGTCCATCAGTCCCTCCCGTTCCAGAAGCCCGGCCAGGCGTATGGCCGTTGTTTCAATTGTTCCGTTCTTGGCCAGGTAACGCTGGTTGGCGGCGAGATCTGGCAACATAACCGTCGCCAGTGCCTGGCGGATAAGCTCCGGCGCCATGCCCTGCCGCGTTGCTATCCGGTAAACCGCATCGTGCAGGTTGCGCACCAGGTACCGGTAACCGGCAAAATGGCCGGCCACCAGGTCCTTTATTGGCCCGGGCTGGCGGCCTTCGGCCCGGTGGGTCACCGCCAGCACATCAAAGATGGTATCCGGCAACTCCCGGCTGTCAAACAGGCTGACGGCCCCGGCCTGCTCCAGGCGGGCAGCGACCGGCTGGTAACAGACCGACGCATCAATCAATCCGTTATTCCAGGCTTCCAGGTGCTGGTCTACCGGTATATCGACAACCGAAATATCCCCTGTCGTCAGCCCTGCCCGTTCAAGCAGGTGCAGCAGCATAACCCCGGACACGCCATTGAGTTCCACCCCCACCGCTCGTCCCTTCAGCTGCTCGATTGCGGTGATGTCCGGTCGAACCAGCAGCATATCGGCGCCCACCGAAACGTTGGTGACCGCCACCAGCCGCAGGTCTACCCCCGTTGAACAGACCCGCAGGGCTTCATCGAGCGTCAGGGCCGCGGCATCCAGCTGCCCTGACAACAGGCCGCTCATGGAATCCCTGGCTGCCGAACCCTTGACCAGTTGCACGGTATCCGGTAACCAGCCGAATTCTTCCGCCAGGTACAAGGGCTCGTACCCGATCCAGGGGTGAATACCGACTCGCAGGGGGTCACCCCGGCCACAACCGGGCAGGCTGGCGGCCAGGCCGGCGGCAAGCGAGAGCTGTAGGAAGCGACGGCGGTGCATAAAAGGCTCCGAATAACACAATGTGTCGGATAGTAATACAGATGTCCTGCAGCCGCCTACCCGCAAGGGCCATCGGACCCAACCAGAACCCTGATATTCAGCTTAGCCGAAAGACAGGAACACGCCCATCAACACCGGAGACAGAAACGACAGCAGAAAACCGGAGGCAATGGCCACCGGCACACAGGCCAGGCCGCCACTGCTGCGGATAACCGGCAAAGTAAAGTCCATCGCGGTGGCACCACCGTAACCGATGGCCATGGCCGGGCGAGCGGTGATCACCAGCGGAATCAGCGCCAGGGCAATGATTTCCCGCAGCACGTCGTTCAGGAACGCCACGCCACCCCAGGCCGGGCCCAGGGCATCACCAATGACAATGCCGGACAGCGAATACCAGCCAAAGCCAGACGCCAGCGCCAGGGCCTGGTGCCAGGGCACCTGCAATACCGGAATCAACGCCAGGCCCGCCACCAGGGAGCTTGCCACCAGCGCCAGGGCAATGCCCAGCCCCTGACGGTTCATCAGCAACTTGCGCAGGGAGAGGCCTGCATTACGTAATTGCAGGCCAATCAGAAACAGCAGAAACATCAAGGCACCGGTGGCCACATCGTCCACCAGCGGCAGCTCCGGAAACAGGAAATAACCCAGCAAAGCCCCCACAAGCACCGCCAACAGGGGTTTCAGCCCGGCCAGGAACAGGCGCCGGTAGCCCGGCCGACCCTCGCCGGTTTGTTCCCCGACATCCAGTGGCGCCCAGCGATGAAACAGCCACAGCCCCAGCATGTTCGCTACCAGTAACACCAGCACCAGCGCGCTGACCTGTCCCGCCATGGTGCCCAGCTGCCCCAGCAGCCCTTCCATCTGCCCGAGGCTCAGGCCCAGCAGTGCCAGAATGAAATACACCAGCCCTTCCACGGTGTAGTGGATCACCGTCATCAACCGGCGATTGGACAGGGCAAAGGCAAAGCCCAGAAATAATGGGGCAAGAATCAGCAAAGCGCCGGTGAGCATGGCAACCTCGGAAAAGAACGGCTAAGGGAAAGGATCAGTGCAGGCTGGCGCCCGAGCGATCCTGCACCAGTACCCAGGGCGCAATGACCACGGCCCAGAGTTCCGCGTTGCGGTCGTACCAGCCGCGCGCCAGGTCCGGTGCCACTTCACCCACCTGCCCGGAGGTCATCCACTGTTCGAACTGCGCCTTGTTGTCGGCGGTCAGTTCTGCGGCTACGTCCAGCAAGTCCAGCTCCGGCGCAACCCGCACAACTTGCCCGCGGGCGTAGTAGGTCTGCAGCTCGTGCCAGTGAATTCGGGAGGTTTCGAGGTTGAGTTTGGCTTTGATGTCGTCGCGTGGGGAGTCAGCCATGGCACCTTGTCTTCATTCAGGGATTAAGAAAAGGCCGCCAGCTTACCTGAAAATGCGGGGCAGGACACGGGGCCAGCCGGGCTGGCCCCGCAGGATGGCATCAGGCGGTGCGAAGCATCTCCCGCACCACATAGTGCAGGATACCGCCATGCTGGAAGTACACCGCCTCGTTGGCGGTATCAATCCGTGATTTGAGTTCACAGCTCTCGGTGGAGCCGTCCTTGTACTTCACGGTCATGGTCAGGGTCTGGCCCGGCTTGATCTCGCCGGACAGGCCTTCGATGCTGATGGTTTCCTCACCGGTGAGTTTCAGGCTCTTGCGATCCGTACCCTCCGGGAACTGCAGGGGCATCACGCCCATGCCGATCAGGTTGGAACGGTGAATACGCTCGTAGGATTCCGCCACCACGGCTTTCACGCCCAGCAGGCGGGTACCTTTCGCCGCCCAGTCCCGGCTGGAGCCGGTGCCGTATTCCTTGCCGGCAATCACCACAAGCGGGGTGCCGCTTTCCTGGTACTTCATGGCGGCATCGTAGATGGCCATCTGCTCGCCGGTGGGCACGAATTTTGTGAAGCCGCCTTCCACGCCGTCGAGCATCTCGTTACGGATACGCACGTTGGCGAAGGTGCCGCGCATCATCACCTCGTGGTTGCCACGGCGGGAGCCGTAGGAGTTGAAGTCTTTCGGCTCTACACCGTGTTCCTGCAGGTATTTACCGGCAGGAGTGTCCGGCTTGAAGGAACCGGCCGGGGAGATGTGGTCGGTGGTTACCGAATCACCCAGCATGGCGAGGATATTGGCATCCTTGATGTCTTCGATGGCATCCGGCTCTTCCCGCAGACCTTCGAAGAACGGCGGGTGCTGGATGTAGGTGGATTTGTCGCTCCACTCGTACACCTTGCTTTCCGGCACCTTGATGGACTTCCAGATGTCGTCGCCCTCGAACACCTCGCCGTATTCCTTGCGGAACATGTCGGTTTTCACCTTCTCGACCGCTTCGGCAATTTCCGCCTGGCTGGGCCAGAGGTCGTTCAGGTACACCGGGTTGCCGTCTTTGTCGGTGCCCAGCGGGTCTTTGGTCAGATCCAGCCTTACGTTGCCCGCCAGGGCATAGGCCACCACCAGGGGCGGCGAAGCCAGCCAGTTGGTTTTCACCAGCGGATGCACCCGGCCTTCAAAGTTGCGGTTGCCGGACAGCACCGAGGCTACGGTAATGTCGCCATCGGTAATGGCCTTTTCCACGGCATCCGGCAACGGGCCGGAGTTACCGATGCAGGTTGTGCAGCCATAGCCCACCAGGTTGAAACCGAGCTTGTCCAGGTCGTCCTGCAAGCCGGCTACCTTCAGGTAGTCGGTGACGACCTTGGAGCCCGGCGCCAGCGAGGTTTTCACCCAGGGCTTGGTGCCCAGACCCTTCTCCACCGCCTTCTGGGCGATCAGGCCGGCGGCCATCATCACGCTCGGGTTGGAGGTATTGGTGCAGGAGGTAATGGCAGCGATCACCACGGCACCCGGGTCCAGCCGGCACTTTTCGCCGTTCATTTCCAGCGGCTGACTGGCCGGGTGTTCGTAGCTGTTATCCACGCCCACTGCGGTCTGGCCGCCTTCTGATTCCAGTTTGCCTTCCTGGGTTTTCGCCGGGCCTTCAGCGGTTTCCATCAGTAACTCGAAGGAAGCCTTCATGTTTTTCAGGGCCACCCGGTCCTGAGGCCGCTTCGGGCCGGCCAGGCTGGCCTCGACATCGCCCATATCCAGTTCCAGGGTGTCGGTGTACACCGGCTCATGGCCCGGCTCGCGCCACAGGCCCTGGGCCCTGGCGTAGTTCTCGACCAGTTCCAGCAGTTCTTCGTCGCGGCCGGTCAGGCGCATGTAGGTGATGGTCTGGTCATCCACCGGGAAGAAGCCGCAGGTAGCACCGTATTCCGGCGCCATGTTGGCAATGGTCGCGCGGTCCGCTACCGGCATGTCTTTCAGGCCGTCGCCATAGAATTCCACAAACTTGCCCACCACGCCTTTCTTGCGCAGCATTTCCACCACGGTCAGCACCAGGTCGGTGGCGGTAATGCCTTCACGCAGCTTGCCGGTAATCTTGAAGCCGATGACTTCGGGAATCAGCATGGACACCGGCTGTCCCAGCATGGCGGCTTCCGCTTCAATACCGCCAACACCCCAACCCAGGATGCCCAGGCCGTTGATCATGGTGGTGTGGGAATCCGTACCTACGAGGGTATCCGGATAGGCAATAGTCTTGCCATCCACGTCTTTCTGCCAGACGGTCTTGCCCAGATACTCCAGGTTGACCTGGTGACAGATACCGGTGCCCGGCGGCACCACCCGGAAGTTGTCAAAGGCCTGCTGGCCCCAGCGCAGGAATTCGTAGCGTTCCTGGTTGCGCTCCATCTCGATGGCAACATTGTCTTTGAAGGCAGACGGATTGCCGTACTTGTCCACCATTACCGAGTGGTCGATGACCAGGTCCACCGGCGACAGCGGGTTGATCAGGGCCGGGTCTTTACCCGCCTGCTTCACCGCCTCCCGCATGGCGGCCAGGTCCACCACCCCGGGCACCCCGGTGAAGTCCTGCATCAGCACCCGGGCCGGGCGGAACTGGATTTCCGTGTCGGAGCCCCGGTCTTTCAGCCACTGCACCATGGCATCGATGTGGGAACGGTCGACCGTGGTGTCGTCTTCGTTGCGCAGCAGGTTCTCCATCAGCACTTTCAGGGAGAACGGCAGGCGGTTGAGATCGCCCAGGGTGTCTGCTGCCTTGGGCAGGCTATAGTAGTGGTACGTCTTGCCACCCGCGCTCAGGGTGGAGAGGGTATTCAGGCTGTCTTTGCTTGGTGATGTGTTCGACATACGTTGCCTCCTCGTGGAGTTTGTCTGGTAACACTCTATCCACTAACTATTGCACCGATAAGTGAGACTTCAACCGGCGACGATGAATGTTCAGCATTTCCTTGGTGAATAGTCACTTGCGTTGACACGGCCGGCAATCTGAACAATGCTGGCCTATGGTTTCAATCCAACGTCACCCGACACCACAGGCGGCAACTTGACCAAGGTACCTTCCGTTAACCTGCCAGCCCTGAGCCTGGCAGGATTAACCGCTATCAACACAACACCTTAAAATGAACTAACCTGTCATCAAAACAAACACTTTCAGGATTCTTTCATCCTTGATCCCGACAAGCGACTACCTGACTCTACCACCCATTGTTGGTATCGGCGCCTCGGCCGGCGGCCTTGAGGCAACCACCCAGGTTCTCAGAAACCTCGGGCCGGAATTGCCCTTCGCCTATGTTGTTCTGCAACACGTCTCGCCCACCCACAAAAGCCTGCTGCCGGAAATCCTGGGGCGGGAAACCCGACTGACAGTCCGTACCATGGAACACGGCGGGGCACCCGAGGCCGGCGTGGTGTACGTCGTGCCGCCCAACAGCAACGCGGCCATCCATGAAGGCCGGTTTGTCCTGGTGCCGGCAAAGCCGGAGGTATTCCCGAAACCTTCAATCAACGATTTCTTCATTTCGCTGGCTGCGGAATTCGAGGAAGCCGCCATCGGCCTTATACTGTCCGGCACCGGATCAGACGGCACTGCCGGCCTGCGGGCCATAATGGCCGCCGGCGGCATGACACTGGTGCAGGACCCCGCCACGGCAAAATACGATGGCATGCCCCGGTCCGCCATTGAAGCCGGTGTTGCAGACCGGGTGCTGAAGCCGGAAGACGTGGGCAGCGAGCTCGGCAAGCTGGCCACGGTCCAGAAACTGATTGCCTCGAGTGACGAAGAACACCGCATTCCCGACACCCTGCTGGAACTGCTGCAGGAGCGCAAAGGCGTGGATTTTTCCGGCTACAAATCCGGCACCCTTTCCAGGCGAATGCGCAGAAGAATGGTGGCAACCGGCAACACCACCCCCGATGAATACACTGCGCTTGTAACCGGGACGCCGGAAGAGCTGGATGTGCTGGCCCGGGACATCCTGATCTCCGTTACAGCATTTTTCCGTGACATCACCGCGTTCGACACCTTGCGCAGCCATGTGGAAGAGCTGTGCCGGAAGTCGGTAGATACCCGGTCAGAGATCCGGGTCTGGGTGGCCGGCTGTGCAACAGGAGAAGAAGCCTATTCCGTTGCCATGCTCTTTGAAGAGGCCTTGTCCGGCGAAGAAACGCCGCCATCGGTTCAGATCTTCGCAACCGATATCGATGAAGATGCCCTTGCCTTTGCCCGCCGGGGGCTCTACCCGGCGGCGGCCCTGGACGCCCTGGAACCGGAGCGACTCGAACGTTTTTTCCGCCCCTACAACAACTCCTTTGAAGTGGGCAAACGCCTGCGGGATATGGTGGTGTTTGCCCGCCATAACCTGGTCAGCGATCCCCCCTTCCTGCGCATGGACCTCATTACCTGCCGGAACGTGCTGATCTATTTTGACGGCGACCTGCAAAACCGGGTTCTGAAGCGCTTCCATTTTGCCCTGAAAAAACAGGGGCTGCTGTTCCTGGGCCGCAGCGAGAGCGTGACTCACTCCGAAAGCATTTTCCTGTCACTGGACCGTCGGGAGCGGCTGTTCCGCAAGAAAAACAGCAACCCGGCCACCCAGACAGCGACCAGCCCGCCGGTCGCCATGGTGCTTCAACACCGCAGGCAGCGGGACCAGGAAATCCAGCACCTTCTGGATGGCGTGGTTACCCACCTGAATGCCACCGTTGCCCTGTGTGATGCCAGCGGCAACATCATCCACACCGCAGGCGATGTGGAACGGTTTTTCCAGTTCCCCCGGGGCCGTACCCAGATCCACGTTGCCGAAGTAATTGCCGGGCCGTTCCGGGCCGAGTTGATGTCGATGCTGCACCAGCTCAACCGGCGCTCGCAGGTTTATCTCGGCCGCAGCCGGGAGTTCGATGAAGATGTCTGGAGATTATCCGTCCGCCCCATTCCCGGACGCGACGACGCGCATATTCTGGTGCTGCTGGAACCGGCCCTCAAGGCAAGGCACTCCGGTACCAGCCACCTGCAGGCTAATAATGAAAATTCCGAAGACGAACTGACCGCAACCCGGGAGCACCTGCAATCGCTGATCGAGGAGCTGGCCACTGCAAACGAGGAAATGCAGTCCCTGAACGAGGAGGCCCAGGCGTCCAACGAGGAACTGCAGGCCACCAACGAAGAACTCGAAGCGGCCAACGAGGAGCTACAGGCCACCAACGAAGAGCTGATGAGCCTGAACGAAGAGCTCAACGTTAAGTCCGCCGAGCTTCTTGCCCTGAACGAAGAATACACCCACGTTTACGATGCCATCGAATTTCCCATCATGGTGTTCGATGACAACCTGCGCCTGCGCCGTTTCAACGCCGCCGCCAGCCGCTACTTCGGTCTGCGCTCTACCGCCTTGCAACAACACGTCAGCCGGGTACGCCTGCCCGAAGAACTACGGTCACTGGAAGACTGTCTGGAATATGCAGCCAAACAGGCCGAGCCCCGGGAAAAACTGATTATTCACCATACCCGCCAGTTACAACTGGTGGTTACACCGGGGCTGGGCTCAGGCCGCCATGCGGAGTTGCTGGTGGCCACGCTGGTGGATGTGACCGAGATTCGCGAAACCGAGTCGGAGCTCAGGCAATACCGGGTACAGCTGGATACGCTGATGGAAAACACCATCGTGCACCTGGCCACCAAGGATCTTTCCGGCAAATACCAGTACGCCAACCCTGCCTTTATCCAGGCCTATGGTCTTGGGGATACGGAAATAGAGGGCAAGAACGACTTCGAGCTGTTTCCGGAATCCTTTGCCGGGGCCTGCTGGACCAATGACCTTGAAGCCATGCGCACCGGAAAGGTCATCGTGGCAGAACATACCTTGCCGGGCTCGCCGGACAAGGTTTTCAAGACTGTACATCAGGTACTCCGGGACGAAAACGGCCACCCGAACCTGATCATCAACGAGTCGGAAGACATCACCGAATGGAAGGCCGCCGCGCAGCAACTCCAGATATCCGCCAAGGTCTTCGAACACGCGGGCGAAGCTATTGTGGTCACCGACAGGGATACGGTTATCACAACCATTAACCAGGCGTTTACCCGCATCACCGGGTACACCGAGCAGGAAGCCATCGGCCGGAAAATCGGCGACCTGGTGAAGTCCGGCAAAACCCCGAAATCCCTGTACGCAAAAATGTGGCATGCGTTGGAGCAGGACAGCTTCTGGCAAGGGGAGATCACCAATCGCCGTAAGAACGGCGAGATCTTCCCGCAATGGCTGACCATCAACCGGGTAGACCAGGGCCGTGACAGCGACCACTTTGTTGCCGTGTTCTCGGACATCACCGAGCTTAAGCAAAGCCAGGAAAAGGCGGAATACCTGGCCACTCACGATGCCCTGACTGGCCTGCCCAACCGTGCCCTGTTCCAGGACCGGCTGGACCTGGCCATTGCACAGGCACAACGCCAAGATTCCATGGCTGCACTGATTTTCATAGACCTGGACAACTTCAAGAACATCAACGACACCCTGGGCCACGACATTGGTGATGAGCTGTTGATCGAAGTGTCCACAAGGCTCGGCCATCTTGTTCGGGACATGGATACGGTTGCTCGCCTGGGCGGTGATGAGTTTACCGTGATTCTGCCCGATACCGACTTCAACGGCGCCGAGCGGGCAGCTGACCGGATCATCCAGGCAATGCGGGAACCGGTCATCATCCGGGGAAAATCCCTGTTTGTCTCGGCCAGTATTGGCGTGGCTTTCTACCCGGAAGACGGAGAAAGCGCCCAGAGCCTGATCAAGGCAGCCGATACCGCCATGTACCGCGCCAAGGAAAACGGCCGCGACCGGTTCGAGCTGTTCAAGGCTGAGCTGCAAGCGCAGATGCAGAAACAGGCAGACCTGGAGGATGCGCTTCGCACAGCACTGGGCAGCAACCAGCTGCGCCTGGTGTTCCAGCCCAAGTTTACCGCAGATGCCGAATGCCGGATTGTCGGGGCCGAGGCTCTGTTACGCTGGCAACACCCAGAACTGGGCAACATTCCGCCGGCCGAATTCATTCCGGTAGCGGAAACGTCCGGCCTGATTCGTGACATCGACCGTAAAGTCATGCAATTGGCCATCCAGGCCGTCTCCGGTTGGCGAGCGCAAGGCCTGGACCCGGTACCGGTCGCCGTCAACGTATCCGGCCGGAGTTTTCAGGACGAGCACTTCCCCCATACGCTGATCCAGCGCCTTGATCGTTATCGCGTACCGCCGTCCATGATTCAGCTGGAAATGACGGAAAGAACACTGGTTGACCAGAGCGTGACGGCATTGGGTAACATAGAAAACCTGCGCCTGGCGGGTATCCGGTTATCCGTTGACGACTTCGGTACGGGCTATTCATCCCTCAGTTATCTCAAGCGCTTGCCGTTGGCGGAACTGAAAATCGACAAGAGTTTTATTGACGGTGTCGGCGGGCTCGACAAAAACGATGAGGCAATTGCCCGCGCCATACTGGCCATGGCATCGGCGCTGAATCTGCACACGGTTGCCGAAGGCGTAGAAACCGAACAACAGCAGCAATGGCTGGCCGAAAACGGCTGCGACTATATCCAGGGTTACCTGTGTGCACGGCCCATGGAACACGACGACTACAGCAATTTGCTAATGACTGGTAAACACCCATGACGGTAACTGGCGGTTTTATTGAGCAGTGCGAGCAGGAACAACTGCACCTGTCCGGCGCCATCCAGAGCCACGGTGCCCTGCTGGTGGCCTGCGGGGCCAATATCATCAGCCATGCCTCCGCCAACATCACGGACTGGCTGCCGGACAATCAGGGCATCAGCGTTGGCCGGCCACTGCCGGATAGCTTGTCAGCACTGGCGCAGCAGCTAAAACCGGAACCGGGCAGCCGGCTGCGTTTCGTGAATGCCCCGCTAGACGGGTGCCATTGCTCGATGATCCTTACCCGCAGCAAAGACCAATCCGTTGTGTTCGAGCTACTGCCGGTTGAAGGCAGCGACCCGGAACAGGCCCCTGCCGGCCGACTCCACTATTTCCGGGGGTTCGCCAGTAACGATGAGACCCAGCGGGCACGGGAGCAGTTAACCGAAAAGGTGCTCCAGGCCAGCGGTTTCGATCGCGTTCTGTATTACCATTTCCGGCAGGATGGAACCGGCGAGGTACTGGCCGAATCTGTCGGGCCTGCCGCACAGGGGCAATATCTGGGCCTGAGATTCCCCGCCAGCGATATTCCGAAAATCGCCCGGGACCTGTACCGGCAGTCGCCCTGGCGCACCATCCCCGACGCCCCTGCCGACAACATCGGGATCTTTGGGCGTGACGACACCCCGCCCGACCTCAGCTATGTTGATCTTCGCAGCGTGTCTCCGGTACACCGGGCCTATATGCACAACATGGGGGTTGTCGGCTCTGCTGCGTTTCCGGTGATGGTTGCCAGAGAACTGGTGGCCCTGATTTCCTGCCATGCCGGCCGTCCCCTGCGCCTTAGCCTGCCCTTACTGAACATGCTGAACGACCAGGTAACCTCCTATGCCCTGGCGTTGAAGGAATTCCGGACACGGGAGCGCATGAACCTGTTGAGTGCCGTCAGGTCCCGGACCGACTACTGGAAACACCGGATATTGGAGGCTGGCGGCCTGGTGGAAAGCTGGGACAGTATCGGCAAGCGCCTGCTGGAAGAATTCGGGGCCGATGGCGTCGTCCTTGAAACCGGCCAGGAGCTGCTCCAGGCAGGATTGCAGGCGGAGCCGGAAACCCTGGAAGCCCTGGCTGCGTGGCTTTGCAGCGAGACGAATGAAAGAGCCCTCAAACTGTCCGACCACCTGCAGGCTGATTGCCCGGACATGCCCCTGTCAGAAGTTGCCGGTGCCATGGCCTTGCGCTTCCGGAGAGCTGACGGCCTGGATGGCTACTGCATGTTCCTGGCCAAGGAAGAAACACAGGAAGTTGCCTGGGGCGGCCGCCCCGACAAACCACCGGAAGACGGTCAGGGGCCGCTTGGAATAACGCCCAGGCGTTCCTTTGAACGGTGGCTGGAAACCCGGATGGGGCATTCCGGGCCCTGGCCGGAACTGGCCCAACTCAAACTCTACAAATTCCGGGAGCTGCTCGTTGAACTGTTGCACTGATACCACCTGCCAATGACCACACTCCGTCAATATTTGCAGCAGGGCACAGCCCGGGCGCACCAACAGCTGGATTCGCGCCCGGAGCTCAAGCGCCTGCTCAGGCCGGGGCTTGGCATGGACGCCTATCTCGAGAGCCTTCAGGCGCTGGGGCACGCATTCGGGCAAGCTGAAGAGGTGCTGGCAGAACAACCACCGATGCCGGAACTACCACCCTACCAACCACGGGCCGCAGCCATTAACCGCGACTTGCAGGTACTGGACGGGCAAATCCCGGGGGCAGGGGCCCGGACCGGGCTATTGCCGCCAACCCGAACCACCGGAACCGGACTGGGTATCCGCTATGTACTGGATGGCTCATCCCAGGGCTCCGGGTTTATTTACCCGAAACTGTGCCGCCACCTTCCCGAGCTGGGCGCCCCGGAATGCAGCCATTACTGGCAGGTTCAGCAGACAGCCGGGCGATACTGGCCCGAGCTTTGTGCCCTGCTCAACCAACCCCACCCGGACAACCTCTGCGAGCAGGCACTCGAAGGAGCCCTGTGGACGTTCACCGTGTTTGAACGCGCCTTCCGGTGACCATGCCGGAACGTGAACACAATGGCTGCGACCCCCTGCCAGTTCTGTCATCATTAGCGCCTGTTTTCTGAAGGACCAGGATCCTCTCCGTGAAGCACGATTGTCATTACCACCCGGGCGAGCCTGCCAAGTGGCATTGCGGTGAATGCCAGATGCATTATTGCACCCGCTGTATGCCCGATGCCGACACCCGGCAGCGCCGGGCCCTTTGCCCCCGCTGCAGCAAGGCCATGCGTTATCTGGGCGCCGCCACCGAAGTGGTCCCTTTCTGGCAACGGGTAGGCGCGTTTTTCCGCTACCCGTTCCATACCGACCCGCTGATCGTCATCGCCATCTGCACCCTGGTGCCGCTGATTGCACCACCCAACCTGATCGGCGTGCTGATCTGGATTGTGCTGGCCCTGGCGCTGTTCAAGTACACCTACGCGGTGATCAACCACACCGCCGAAGGCCACCTCAAACCGCCACCCGTGGCCGTCGCCTTTACCGGTAGCGGGTTCAATATCGTGATTCTGCAGCTACTGGTGTTTGTTCTGATGGGCGGCCTTGTGGGCGCCGCCGCCATGATCGGCGGGCCGATCCTGATGATGCTGGCACTGGCCTTTGCGGTACTGGCCCTGCCCGCCAGCATCATGGTGCTGGCCATGGAGCGGTCGGTGGGTGCCGCAGTAAACCCCATGAACCTGGCGGTACTGATCTCCCGAATCGGCACCCCCTACTTCCTGCTTTATGGCTACCTGATTCTGCTGACCCTGGCCTCCGGTGCAGCCCAGGACTTTGCCGTTAACCACTTCCCCATGTGGGTAGCGCAACCCCTAGCGGGCTTTCTGAACAGTACCTTCACCCTGATCCTGTTCCACATGCTTGGCTACCTGCTGTTTCAGTACCAGGAGGAGCTAGGCTTTGCGTCAGACCTGCAGGATGAGGAAGGTATAACCGAAAACCACCAGCGGGATCGCAGCAGCCGGTTTGATGCCGACCTGGACATGAACCTGAAAGACGGCAACTACGACCGGGTACACAGCATGCTGCTGGAAGCCCTGAAGAATGACCGGGATAACCCGGTGCGCGTCGGCCAGTTATACCAGCTGCTGACCGCCCGGAACGATGCCCGGGAGCTGTACCGGTTCCACCCCAGAATCATGGCCTGGCTGGCCGCGCGGCAGGACGGTGACGGGCTGAACCGGCTGGTAGAAACCCTGCAGACGCTGGAGCCCGGCTTCAAGCTCGAAGACCCGGAACTGGCAGTAACCTGTGCCACCACCCTGTATCACCGGGGCCACCCGAAAACGGCTATCCGCCTGCTGCAGGACTTTCACAAACGCTTCCCGAACAGTGACCAGCTGGCACCCGCCTACCTGATTGTGGCCCAGGCCCTGGCCAATGGCCTTCAGCAATGGGAGAAGGCCAGCGCCTTCCTGGCGTTTATCCAGAAACGATGCGCCGACCATCCGGTGCACCAGGATATTGAGGTGTGGCTGGAACAGGCCCGCAACCGGCAGCCTTTGAAAGGGCCGAAAGCGAGCTTTCAGGTGCCGGACTAGCCCCTTAACAACTGCCGGTAATGCCGGGCCTTGGGTTCCATCTGCAGCTTTTCGAACTCGGCCAGCAGCAACCGGCAGGCTTCCTGCACCATATCCGGCTCGGCCTTAAGGCGCATGCGTTCGAAGGCCTTTTCAGCGGCTTTCAGGTCGTGGTTTTTCAGACTGGTGAACAGCACCCGGTTATGGTCTTCCACCGCCAGCGGGTGGTGGGCTTCGCCCTTGCTGAGGTACTCGTTCCAGACTTCCAGCATCTGTTCTGGCTGCCGTCGGTTCATGGCATCGGCCATCAGGGTTCGGGCCAGGTCCCGGTATTCCGGCAGGTCCGGGCGCAACTTGGCCAGCTGGTACAGGTGCTCCAGCAATACCGTTCTGTCCGGATAGTTTTCCCTTAAAGCCTCGAACTGGCGCCGGGCCAGGTCGAATTCCATGCGGCCAACACTGGCCATGGCCTGGGCATACCCTCGGGTAAACTGCTCGTCTTGCTGCTCCGGTTCCGGCTCGAAGAACTCTTCTTTTACCTGCAACCAGCTCTTGCCCAACAGCCAGACCAGGGCAGCCCCCGCCAGCAGGCCGCCGGCGTGGGCCATGTAGGCAATACCGGTGGCCCCGGCAAACCAATAATCGTAGATCTCCTTTCCCAGCCACACCGGCAGCATGGCAATGGCGGGCGCCCGGAAATAGTTGAAGTACACACCCAGGAAGTAGAAAAACCGGATTTTCTGCAGGCCATAGATGGCCACGTACATACCCATCAGCCCGGATATGGAACCGGATGCGCCCACCAGCGGGATCTGGCTGCCCATGGAAAACCCGGTAAATACCAACCCGGACAGGGCGCCGCACACCAGGTAGGCCACCAGGAATTTACCCGGGCCCAGCGCCCGTTCCACGGTAAAACCGAGCAGGAACAGAAACAGCAGGTTGCCGATGATGTGGCCCCAGCCGCCGTGCAGGAACTGGTAGGTGATCAGGGTATACAGCGACAAGTCAGACGGCACCAGCCCCAACTGGAAGGCGCTCATGCGGCTGATCCACTGCTCCTCGATGGCACCGCGCTGCTCCGACCACTGGTTGCGCTCGGCTACCGACCAGATCAGGTCCCGGTTGTCTTGCAGGTACTGGTAATAATCCCGGTCAAACAGCAGGGTAACCGCCTGCCAGCCTTGCTCACCCTGCTCCCGCAGGGCCTGGAATTCCTGAAGCTCCAGCACACTCTGCTGGTCCCCCTCAAAGCGGATTTCCCGCTGCAGATAGTCTTCGTAGGCGGGGGCTTCCAGTGCCAGCAGGTTGCCATCAAGGTACTGCTCGATCGCTGCGTCCAGCTTGCGGTCGTCTGCTCCCTGATAGAACAGGAACACCATGACACAGGCCATCATCAGGCCCAGGGTTACCCAGGGTGGGCGTTTCCAGTTAATGGCGTTCTCGGCGGGGATAATCAGCATGGGCGGTCACAATTCATCATAATCTGTCCCTGAAAAGCTGTTTTTTACCACAGCGGGGCCTTCTTTTCGCGGTGTAATGTCATCACCAGGTCACACAAATGCCATTCAATCGGTGACCAACAACCCCGTCAGGGGCTATCGACCATTAGCCAATTGTTGTTATTGCTCTATAACTGAATAGTGAAACGGCAATAACAAGAAGAACCTGACACTGGACTCAAGGATACTGCACATGACCGTACTCGTTCTGGACAACCCCGAAATGCTCGCCCGGGCCGCCCTGCTCTCCGGTGTAATGGCAGATTCGCTGGGGACAGAAGCCGGCCGCCCTCACCGCACCCGGTTCCATTATGGCTTTAACAAACATGTGCCTGACGCCGGCGATGCTGCCATTATGCGCCAGCATGCCGCCTACCTGAAAAACCACCCCGGTGTACGGGTCAGAATCCACAGCCATACCGACAACTTTGGTTCACCCGAGTACAACCGCTTCCTGGCCAGGCTGCGTGCCAACGCTGTAGCCCGGTTGCTGATTCAGGAGGGCGTGCCACAAAGTGCCATCCTGATGACCACCTGGGGCGCCGAACGCCCCCTGACCCGGCCGGAAGACCACGCAGCCAACCGGCGGGTGGAACTGGAGTATCTTACCGTGGATATGGCCCAGGCCCTCTGAAACGTCACGCGCCGTAAACAGAAACGGGGCCTCGAGGGCCCCGTTCCTTAGACAGCTATCCGACTCAGCCGTATACCTGCCAGACATTCCACAGCAGCAACAACGCCGCCACCAGTATCGCCAGCCAGGTCAGCAAAATACCGATCATTCGGGCTTTGTGGGGACCACCCTTGCCGTTGATCATGCCCCAGGCATGCAGGATTCGCCCGACCACTAATGCCATGCCTGTCCAGTAGACCAGGCCGCTGGCGACACCGTTCAACTCGGCAATAGCCAGCATGATCAGGCCAACCGGCGCGTATTCCACCAGGTTGGCGTGGGCGCGCACCGCCGCTTCAAACTCCGGGTCGTCATTCACCCCCAGACCCATGCGGTACTTGAGCCGGTATTTCACCACCTGGCCCGAGAGCACCAGCAACAACAGGCCGATAACGGCCGCGAATACTGCGGTTACGGGTACGATCATGTCAGCCCTGCTTGATCTTGTTGACCACGGCCAGCAGCAGCACAGCACCCACGGTGGCGGTCACCAGCTCACCGACCATGCTCTTTACCGCCAGGCCCAGCATGCTGAACAGCACACCGCCAATCACCGAGCCGACAATACCGATACCGATATTGGCCAGTACGCCGAAGCCTTTGCCCTTCATGATCAGACCCGCCAGCCAACCGGCCAGGCCACCGATAATCAGAAACCAGAGAAAGCTCATTTATCCACTCCCCTTATGTGGTGTTCAATCCTGCCAGAAGACTGCCCTGTTTCGGGCAGGCATTCAAGCTGTTCCGGGGCGGTGGCCGAGGGCTGTGATGGCGTCTGCCATTTGCTGGTGACACCGGGCCATCAGCTCCGGCACATCGTCACGGGTCAGGCCGGTGGTTTCTACCGGCGGCAGGATATGTACCGGCACCGGTTTCCGGCGGCCGGCCCAGCCACGGGTTTGGCCGTGATACTCGCCGGCACACACCATGGTGATGGGGGCTCCGGCGGCAATAGCCGTGTGGAAAGCGCCTTTTTTGAAGCTGCCCAGCCCCCGGCCACGGCTACGGGTGCCTTCAGGAAACACCCAGATGCTTTTGCGGTCATTGCGGATAGCATCACTGGTAGCCTGCATGGCTGCCACGGCTTTATGGGATCGGCCGCGATTGAGGATGATGTTGCCGCCGAGCCAGAACACCTGGCCGAAGAACGGCAACCACACCAGTGAGGACTTGCCCACCGCCACAGTGCGCGGCGGTAGCAGGTCGCCCACCACGAACAGGTCATCGTTCTGCTGGTGGTTGGCGATGATTACCGTGGGCCGGTCTTGCGGCATGTTTTCGGCGCCATACAAAGGGCGCTTCATACCCAGCAGACAGCGCCCCACACGGGCCAGTGTCCATGCCAGCAAACGGTTGTTATCCGGGTTGAAAGGCCGTGCGATGTAGCCAATCAGGGCCAGCATGCAAATCAGCGGAACACTCAGCCAGGCCAGGATTTTTCTTGCGACTGCCATACAGCTTTACCGTTACTCGAAATTTTGGCGCACAAGTGTACGCCAAAATCAGAGGGCGGCAACAGTATCCTTTTGTACCGGTCTGTTAACCGGCTTTGCCTCCACCACGAAACGCAGCGGGCCGTTGGCATCGAGCGCATCAAACGGGTAACAGGTTACCAGCAGCAGGGTATCCGGGCCGAAGGTGCTGGTATCGATGGACTCTGTTCTGCTGTCCACCACCCGGGTTCTGGTTACCTGGTACTGCTGCCACTGCTGGTCCTGGCCCTGCAGCTGCACCCGGTGGCCCGGCTCAATGTACTCCAGGGGCCGGAAATGGGTATCCCGGTGGCCAGCCAGAATCACCGGCCCCCGCTCCCCGGCGACCATCCGCCCCGGGCCAAATGCCAGGCTTTCTCCATGCAGGCCCTCCAGCACAATCATCGACACCCCCAGCTCCGGCAACTCCAGCTTGGCCACCGGCCAGGTATCGGCCCAGGGCCAGGGCCGGGCTTCCACTTGCCGCGCCTGGGTTTCGGCCCAGGCCAGTGCCAGCAGCTCCTGGGCTACCAGCGCCTTGAAGGGAATCCACAAGCCAAACATCAATACGGTGGCGGAGGCACCAAACAACAGCAATAACAGACGGTTCACCATGTCGGCCTCCGGTTCAGCAGCAACATGGCCAGCGCCAGCACCAAGCCGGACAGGCCCAGTGCCGCCAGCAACGGCCAGGCGGTTGCGGTTTGCGGGTAACGCAACATACCATCCCGGCTACCCGCTGGCAGCAAGGTGGGAACCGCCTCGGTGTCCAGCCTCTCGTCCGCCGGCCGGGCCGGTTGCTCCTCGACCGCCACAAAACTGGTGAACGGCGACATCACCCCGTGCCGCACCGACAACGCCACGATTGCCGGCTCATCCGGCGCCTCACCCTGCAGGCGGGCGGCATCCATCAGCTCGTCTATCCGGCCCCGGGCCCACTGGCGGTTCAGGCCGCTGGCCGGGGCGGCATTGCCCAGATCAAGCCGGGTGTTCCAGGGCCGGCCGCCGGGCAAGCGGCCAGAGACCTCCAGCTCACCACCGGCGGGCACACCGCGTACCACCTGCACCAGCGGGCTACCCTGAAACAGGTCTCCGGGCCTGGCCGGCACCGTTTCCACCGGATTGCCACCGGTGGGCCAGCGCACGGTCAGATCACTCATCACCGGGGCTTCCATGGCCGCAAACAGCCCGTTCAGGGCGCGATTCACCTCACCGGTATTGTGTATCGCGGTGAACTCGCCACGGCCCCAGCGGGCCGCTTCGCGCAGAAAGTGCATATTAGGGGCCGAGCCGATGCCCACCGTGAACAACCTTCGTTCATCAAGGCCGGTACGAATCCGCTCGAACAACGCCAATTCATTGCCTACGGCACCGTCGGTGATAAACACCATCTGCTGCACCAGTCCTTCTTCCGGCGCTTGTTCCATCGCCATCGCCAGTGACAGCGCGCCGGCCATTTCTGTGCCGCCTTCGGCGTTCAGGCCTTCCACATACTGCCTCGCGCGGGCCAGGTAATGGCCCTCGGCCGGCACCGGGCGGGCAAACAGGCTGTGGGCCTGGGAATTGAACTGAATAACGTTGAAATAGTCCCCCGGGCGCAGGCTATCCAGTCCTTTCAGCAGCGCTGAACGGGCCTGGACAATGGACTCTCCTGCCATGGACCCGGAGGTATCAATCACAAACAACAGCTCCCGGCGCAACACCGGGCCGGTGGCGTCCGGGGGCAATATCATCGCCATCAGAAAATCCTCACCCTGCCACTGCTGGTGAAACACCGCCGCAGCCGGTTCCCGGCCGGTTAACGGCCGCCAGCGCACAATCAAGTCACGATCCATCAGCACTTCCCGGGCTTCCGGACGCACCACCACCCGGCCGCCGTCGGCCTCGGTCACCAGGCTGTGACTGGGGCTGGTTACCCCGGCCAGCGGGAATCCACTGTCGATGGCCAGCTCAATCCGGGCCCGGTGGCTGCGCTCATCTACATCAGCCGCCCGCACCGTGAACGGGCTGATCTCCGCAGCATCCGGCACTTGCGTGGTGGCCGTGGCCCAGCCCGACTGCCACTGCGTTGCTGTCTCGATAACCGGTTCACCCGGCATGTAACGGGGCGTGAGCGTGGTGGGCAGGCGCAACTCGAACTCACCGTGGCGATAACTCACCGGTTGCTGGTAGCGAACCTCCACCCGGACGGTTTCCCCGGGCGGGATGTTGGCCACCCGGCTGGTAAACAGGTTCGGGCGCTGCTGCTCCAGCGTGGCGGCATGCTGGCCGGCAGACTTCGCTTTCTCGTAGGTTTCCCGGGCCCTGGCCCGGGGCTCGATGCGCCCGACTATCCGGCGCTCACCCACGGTCATGGTCAACCCGAACACGGCGGCCTGCTCCGGTAACGGAAACACGAAAATGCCTTCGTGCCATGAATCACTGGTATTGCGGAATTCCCGGGTAAGCGTGGTCTCCGCCAGCAGGCCGGACACCCGCACCTGAAATTCACTGTCCAGAACCAGTGCCGGCTGCTGCCGGTTGCCCTGGCTGTCGACCAGGTAAAGCTGGCCGGCTTCCTCAGCTTGCCCGGCTTGCCGGTCACTGGCCTCGGCATACAGCGGATGGACAAACAGCATCAAAAGAACCGCCAGCCACAGGCTGACACCTTCGGCACAGCGCAGCCAGCGGCGTTTACTGATCAAAGGGCGAGGGGTGCGGGTCGTTTGCGGATAAAGGTCGGCCCGCACGGCCGGGTTGGCAAGCAGCGATAGCAACATCATCACGTCATCCTTTTAGTGGAAGTTGGTGATGCCATTGCAACAGCCGGAACGGGCGCCGCCGTGGCAGAAACGGGCAGGCTGGCTACAAATAATGATGAATTATGGCAATCGGGCCGGCATAACTTGTACCAGCCCTTGAGCGTGGTTTAATGGCTACACATTCCGGTGAAACACACAGCCATGAAAAAACACATTGTTCTGATAGAAGACGAAGCCGGTATCCGCGACAACTACCGGGCCGCATTTGAACGCCGGGGCTACCGGGTATCCGCCTATGGTGACCGGCCCTCCGCCTGGCAGGTGCTGCGCCAGAGCCTGCCAGACCTGGCTATTATCGATGTAGGCCTGGGCGACGAACCCGAAGGCGGCTTTACCCTGTGCCAGGATTTGCGGGCCCTGTCGGCCACCCTGCCGATTATTTTCCTGACCGCCCGGGACAGCGACATCGACTCGGTACACGGCCTGCGTTTGGGCGCCGACGACTACGTGACCAAGGACATGAGCCTGGACCACCTGCTGGCCCGCATCACCGCCCTGCTGCGCCGGGCCGAGGCCTGGGCCGAAGCCCTGCAAAAGCCGGACGAAGTGATTCACCGGGGCCGGATGACCATGAATGTAGACCGCATGACCGTCGCCTGGAACGACCAGCCGGTGGACCTGACGGTGACCGAATTCTGGATGCTACACGCACTGGTCCAGCACCCCGGCCATGTCCGCACCCGGGACCAGCTGATGGAAGCCGCCAGCACCGTGCTGGACGACAACACGGTGACTTCCCACATCAAACGCATCCGGCGCAAATTCATTCAGCTGGACGAAACCTTTGATGGCATCCAGACCGCCTACGGCATGGGCTACCGCTGGAATGCCCGTGAGGTGTAAGCCTTGAGCCTGAAGCGCCAGCTGTTCCTGGCCAGCCTGCTGATGCTGCTGATCCCCTGGGCCGGCCTCAGTTTTGTGCTGGAGCTGGACACGGCCCTGCGCCAGCAAACCCTGCAGCAGCTAAAAACCCAGAGCACCCGGCTGACCGAGCTGGCCGACGACCTGCTGCTGGGGCAGCCGGCCATTGCCGGCGACCCGGTGGTGTATGCCCGCCCCGTGCAGACGGCAGGCGACACCTTTGTCTGGCCCAGCTATGAAGACCAGGACCACCGGCAACCCTGGCAAAGCGCCGCAACCAGCGACAACGAGCCACAACTGCGCTGGCAGGCAGCGGCCGACGATCGTTACCTGTACCTGTTAACGGATGTTCAGCAACACTCACTGACACCCTTCAACCCGGCCCGGCCAGAGCAGCCCTATGACCGCTTCGAGCTCTGGCTGCAGGCCCCCGCCAGCGACCTGGAACAACCCGCCGACCCACGCACCTGGCACATAAAACCGGATGAAGTGCGGGCCACCACCGCCAGTGAGCCGGAGCGCCGGGATTACCGGGTGCATGCCACCTGGCGTATCCGCACCAACAGCTGGCAGCTGGAAGTGCGAATGCCCCTGCCCGCCCAGGGCAGCCGTCTGGGCTTTCGGGTGGCCCGCAGCGACACCGGGGCAAGCCTGGCCGGCACCGGGACCGAGCCGCTGCCGGCACTGGTTTATCCACACCGGGTTCTGGAACGAGCCCTTGGCCGGCAACTGGGGCCGGGACAGCAGGTCACCATCACCGAGCCTGCCGGCTGGATAACCGCCAGCGCCAGCCGGGAGGGCCGGGATAACGCCAATTTCGAGAACCTGTCGCCCGGGCAAATCCTGGATACCGCCATCCTGAACGGCCTGCGCGCGCTCGTGCGCTGGTATCAGCCAGAACCGCTGATGCTGACCGGTGCCGACTTCCAGCTGAACAGCCGCCAGGTACCCGACAACGGGTTGGTGAAACACCCGGACGACTCCCTGTGGCTGGCCACGGCACACCCCCTGTTCGATGGCCGGTCACTGCTGCTGGAGCAATCCCTGGACCAGCTGCTGAGTGTTTCCGGCTCGGCCCTCGGCAGTGTACTGGCCCGCTCCCTGCTGATCATCCTGGCGCTGATGCTGGTGTTGCTGGGCTATGCCAGCTGGTTGTCGTGGCGCATAACCCGCCTGCAGCGGCTGGTGAGTGCCAGTGTGGATGACGATGGCCGCATCCTCGGCCCGGTGCCTGTGCCAAGATCCGGCGATGAGCTGGGCCAGTTGCAGCAGCACTTCGGCCAGATGGTCGACCGCCTGCAAAGCTATAACCGGTACCTGGAAAGTTTTTCCCGCCGGCTGTCCCACGAGCTGAAAACCCCGGTGGCGGTGGTGCGCTCCTCGCTGGAGAACCTGGCCCACAGCCAGTCGGAAACCGAGCGCCGGGAATACCTGGAACGGGCTTCCGCCGCCACCGAGCGCCTGCGCCGCATCCTCACCAGCATGAGCGAAGCAGCCCGGCTGGAACAGAGCTTTGACCAGGCCGACAAAGAACCCTTTGACCTGGCCGAGGTCGCCAGCCAGGCCTGTGCTGCCTACCAACAGCTGGATGACCGGCACCGGATTCACTATCAGGGACCGCCCAATGGCTGCCCCCTGCTGGGCAACCCGGAAATGCTGGTACAAATGCTCGACAAACTGGTGGATAACGCCCGGGATTTCACCCCGGAACAGGGCAACATCGAGGTACGCCTGCAACATCGAACGGACCACTACCAGCTGGATGTCTTCAACGAAGGCTCACAGCTGCCGGAAACCGCCGGTGTGGATATCTTTGGTGCCTTTGTCACCCGAAGGGAAGGCAAGGCCGAAGGCCATCTGGGCCAAGGTCTGCTGATTGTCCGACTAATTGCCGACTACCATGGTGGTAAGGTGGAAGCCTTCAACCAGCACCATAACGGAATTGACGGCGTGTGCTTCCGCGTTATCATCCCTGTACAACCAGCATAACCAAGGACAGCTCCGTGACCTCCCAGCCACGCCCCCTGGATTTCCACCCGCTCCGGGCCGATCTGTACCAGGAACTCCATTCCCGGCCGTTCCAGGTGCTGCCTTCACGCGCCCGGGTTACCCAGATCGCCCTGCTGACCACCCCGGCCCAGCGGCAAAGCCAGTTCCGCCACCTGCAGAACCTGCACCGGTTGCTGGGCGAACACTGGCCGGAACAGGAAGTAAGTTGCTACGAACAGGATTTCGGCCCGCTGCGCATCCGCCGGGAAGTGCACATGGAGTTCACCACCTACACCTTCACCAACCTGCGGGACTCCGATGCCGATCCGTTTGCCGAAACCGGCATCAGCCTGCTGCCGGACGGCTGGCTGAACGAACTCGAAGGCACGGTGGTAGGGGCCTTCCATGTGGAAGTACGGCCATCGTCTGAAAGCGCCCGCAACGAGCTGGCGTTCATGCGTAAACACTTTGAAGGCATGCGCCTGGTGGGTAGCAGTCCGCAGGAAGGGGCGGCGCGGATTCTGGGCACCTTCCAGTTGCACAGCGACCAGTTCGGGCGGTTTATGGTGCTTAACCACAGCATGTCAGACAGCCAGCTGGGCCGGTTGGTGCAGCGCCTGATGGAAATCGAAACCTACCGGCTGATGTCGCTTCTCGCCCTGCCCCTGGCCCGGGAAATCACCCCGGCCCTGAACGACATGGATCAGCAACTGGTAAACATCACCCAGTCACTGGCCGACAACGAAACCCTGGACGAACAAAAGATCCTGGCGGAGCTGACCAACATTGCCTCGCGCATTGAAGCTTTCCGGGCCCATTCCACCTTCCGCTTTTCCGCCACCCGGGCCTACCACCGGCTGGTACTGACCCGGCTGGAAGAGCTGCGGGAAGACGAAGTGTCCGGCCACCTCACCCTCACCGAGTTCATGACCCGGCGCCTGACCCCGGCGGTGAAAACCTGTGAGGCCGTGGGTGAACGGCTGGAAGACCTGTCGCGCCGGGTAGACCGGGCCTCGGATATGATGCGCACACGGGTGGAACTGGCCATCCAGAGCCAGAACCAGCAACTGCTCAGCTCCATGGACCGGCGTTCGCGCATCCAGCTGATGATGCAGCACACCGTGGAAGGCTTCTCGGTGGTGGCCATTTCCTACTACCTGATCGGCCTGCTGAAGCTGGCACTGGATACCCTGCGCGAGGCCGGCGTAGCCTTTAATCACTCGCTGGTGCTGGGCGTTGCCATTCCGGTGGTGATGGTGCTGGTGTTCATCGGCATCCGCATGATTCACCACCGGTTTATCAAGATGGCCCGCCGGCAGTAGCCGGCCTCAGGTGAACCGGGGGTCGCCGGCAAACTGGCGGAAAAACTGCTGGGCGGTGCGGCCGTTGCGTACGCCCTTGCCGGTGGCAAAGCGCACCGCTTCGATATGCAGTTGCTCCCGATCTGCCACTTGCGGGAACAGGGCATCCACCGCCTGCAGGTAGATATCCTGGGAGAAGGGGTAGAACGACAGCTGCAGGCCAAAGCGGTCGGCCAGCGACACCTGCTCCTCGATAGCTTCTGCCGGATGCAGCTCGCCATCCCGCACTTCGCTTTTCACATTGTCGCTCATGAACTCCGGCATCAGGTGCCGGCGGTTGGAGGTGGCATACACCCGCACATTCTCCGGCGGTAACTCCAGCGAGCCTTCCAGCACGCTCTTCAGCGCCTTGTAACCAGACTCCCCCACATCGAACGACAGGTCATCGCAGAAGATCACAAACCGGTACGGCAGGTCACAGATGTCATCGACAATTTCCGGCAGGTTCACCAGGTCGTCCTTGTCCACCTCGATCATCCGTAACCCCTGATCCCGGTAACGGTTCAGCAAGGCCTTGATCAGCGACGACTTACCGGTACCCCGGGAACCCCACAACAGTGCGTTATTGGACGGCTCGCCCGCCAGGAAGCGCTCGGTGTTGCGGGCCAGTGCCTGTTTTTGTCGCGCGATGCCGGTGAGATCGTCCCAGCTGATCGGATCCAGCCGGCGAATGGCCCGCAGGCCCGAACGGTGGCGGCGCCAGACCGCAGCCGGACTCTGTGCCCAGTCGAAGGGGGTTTCGTTCATAACCTTACTCCGTTTGGTTCTGAATATGCCCGCTCACAGTCTGGCCTTGGCCAGACCTGTAGGGGTAGGATCTGCAGATCTTATCAGACACCAGGAGCAAACCATGGCACGCATCTATAACGACAATTCCCTTTCCATCGGCAACACCCCCTTGGTAAGACTGAACCGGGTGAACGACGGCGCCACGATCTGGGCCAAGATTGAAGGCCGCAACCCGGCCTATTCCGTCAAGTGCCGCATTGGCGCCGCCATGATCTGGGACGCGGAAAAACGCGGCGTTCTGAAGCCCGGCATGACTATCGTTGAGCCCACCAGCGGCAACACCGGTATTGCCCTGGCCTACGTGGCAGCCGCCCGGGGTTACAAGCTGGTACTGACCATGCCTGCCTCCATGAGCCTGGAACGCCGCAAGGTGCTGAAAGCCCTGGGCGCCGACCTGGTACTGACCGAACCCGCCAAGGGCATGGCCGGCGCCATTGCCAGGGCGGAAGAACTGGTGGCGGCAGACCCGGACAACCACTTCCTGCCCCAGCAGTTCGAGAACCCGGCCAACCCGCGCATCCATGAAGACACCACCGGCCCGGAAATCTGGAACGACACCGACGGCGAAGTGGACATCTTTGTTTCCGGCGTGGGCACCGGTGGCACCCTGACCGGTGTTTCCCGCTACCTCAAACAGACCAAGGGCAAGGCTGTGACCACCGTAGCCGTGGAACCCACCGATTCGCCGATCATCACCCAGGTACGCAGCGGCCAGGACCCGAAGCCGGCCCCCCATAAAATCCAGGGCATTGGCGCAGGCTTTATTCCGGGCAACCTGGATATGGACCTGGTGGACCAGGTTGAAGCCATCAGCAACGAAGACGCCATGGCCATGGCACACCGGATGATGAAAGAAGAAGGGATTCTGTGCGGCATCTCCTGCGGAGCTGCAGTAGCCGCCGCCGTGCGGGTGAGCAAACAACCGGAGCACCAGGGCAAGAACATTGTGGTGATCCTGCCGGATTCCGCCGAGCGCTACCTGTCTACGGCGCTGTTTGCCGACACCTTTGGTGAGCTGGAAAACCAGCAGTAATCCAGGTTCCTTAAACGCAAAAAGCGCAGCCTCGCCGGGCTGCGCTTTTTGGTTTCAGGCGGCTCAAAACTGGAACTTCAGGCCCACCCGGCCAGTATCGAAGTCCGGGCCGTCATTGGTCACCTGGCCGTTGAAGTCGTCTTCATCGATATCCACGTTGTAGCGGTTGTATTCGGCGAACGCTGTCAGCTGCTCGGTCACCCGGAAATCCACACCGGCACCGACATACGGGTTTACTTCATCGTAGGTTTCACTTTCATCGAAAGCGTCTACATCAAACGCTGAGGCAAAGGCACCTGCCTTGGCATAGACACCGAAACTGTTGGTCAGCGGCAGGCGGCCAATGGCACTCAGGCCGGCACCTTTAAGCTTGCCCTCTACCTCGTCATCACCGAAGTTGCCGAAATCGATGTACTCGGCCTCCAGGGCGAAGAATTCGTTGAACTGGTAACCCAGTGCAGCTCCCAGCAGGTCGTTCTCGTCTTCGAACTCGCCACCGTGGGCCTTGTAGCCCCCGTAACTACCGCTGATGTAGGGGCCGGATTGATCACGGCTGACGCTGTCCTGCGCCCAGACGGCCGGGGCGGTGAATACAGCAGCACTCAGAACGGTGGCACACGCAAAACTGGCTTTGTAGCTCATAACGCGTTTTCCTCTGTGGTCAGGTTTCCATTCGTCGAAACGAACAACCGGGACGACTCGTTCCCGATTGCGTGAACCTACCCTACCGGGGAAATTTCGCGTTTTGGGTTAAAACCGTACTAAGAATTATTCATATTCAGGTCATGTTTCCGGACATGACCCGCAGCGGCCCTGGCGGCCAGTCCGGCGGCCAGTCCGGCGGCTGCCCGCCCGGCCAGCGACAAGCCGGTATAGCTCAGGCGGGATATTTCGTGGTGGCAGACACGCACGATGCGACTGCTGTGCCGGGTTGCGGGAATGGCTTCCAGCACCCGAAAGCTCTCATCCGCCACCGAAAGGTGAATCCGTTGCAGCTTGACCACTCCGTGTTGCACGCCATGGGCCAGCAGGTCTGCCACGCCGAGCCACCAATGGGCATTGCTATGGGTTGGTTTCATACCAGCCACTCCTCAAGTTGCCGTGCTACGGCTGAATGATGGGCCAGGCGGATGTGATCCACCCCCGGAAAATTCGCTGTGCCGGTCAGCTGCCAGCCCGGCTGCCTGGCACCCCGGGCGCTGGCCTCATGCACCAGCGCATCGCCAAACAAGGCATTCACCGGGTGCTCTTCACCCCTGGCCAGCAGGCCGCTGATCACATAATGCCGGGCGCCGGCTAACAGCGGCTGGTGCGCCGTGCCCGGTTCAAACACCTCGCCCCGTGACAGGTTGCGAATGCCTTCACTGCGCAGGTCGATCACCTCGCCCACCACCTTCAGGTAATCCCGGGGCACCCGGTTGAGCCAGCCGGCGGCCTTGTGGGCACCGACTGCCAGCCAGGAACCGTCGTGGGGCGAGCCGATGTACACGCAGTCCGGGTTCAGCAGGACCCAGCTATCATCATTTTCCGCCCCGTAATGACAGGCACTGCGAATCAGCAGGCCGCCCATACTGTGGCCAAGCAGGACAAGGCGTGTTACCGGTACCGGCCAGTTGCTGACCAGCCGCTCCAGCAGCGCGGCCAGGTCCTGGCCATTGCGATAGATGGGACGGCCGGAATTGAAACGGAGCTTGAGTGCCGAGGCATTCCCCAACCGTTCAGCCAGCCGGGTGCCATAGTGCTCGCCTGGCTGGCCCGGAAAATCCCATACCGATTCCAGCTCCATCAAGCCGTGGATGGACAGACACAGCACACTGCCCGGCGCAGCGGGCCGGGGGTTCAGCAGATCCAGTGGCTCGCCGTCGGCAAACACCGTCATCGGCACCGCCAGTGCGTTGCCCCGGTGCTCCAGCCAGTCACCCAGAAAGCCGCTGGCAATGGCTGAAATGTGTTGCTGGACTCGCCCAGCGGAAGGAACAGACACCATGGTTATCTCCCGTGTATCCTTCCAGTGTACGCCCTTGGCGGTGCTTTGCACTGGCCATTTTCAGGCCAGAATGCGGCCCCGGGGCAAACCGGAGCGCCGTGGCTCAACGTTTGGTAATCTGCCCGAAAGGGCGACAGACACCTGATCCTGCTAGTCTTTGTGCCCGTATCACCCAAACCGGCCGTGCGCGCCTGTTGTCCACTGAGCAGCCAGAGGAAGTAGCCTATGCGATTTGCCATTATCGCCCTGACCAGCCTGTTGTTCTCAGCCAGCCCGGCCCTTGCCGAGCCCCAACCAGAAAGCTCTGCCGAACCGGAAGTGCTCGGTTTCATTGAATGGGTGGTGATGGGCGAAACCGGCATCCGGCTGAAAGCGCGCCTGGACACAGGCGCCAAGACCTCGTCGCTGCATGCAGTGAACGTGGAATCTTTCGAGAAAGACAACGAGGAATGGGTGCGCTTCCAGCTCCCGCTGGGCGATCATGAAGACCAGCCCAGCGAAGGTGAGCTGGAACACGACGAAGTCATCCTGGAATTCGAGCGGCCGGTTTACCGCACGGTGCTGATCAAGCGCAAAGGTGCGCCCTCCCAGCGCCGGCATGTGGTGAAAATGGAATTCTGCATCGCCGGCAAGATGCACGAAACCCAGTTTTCCCTCACCGACCGGGGCAGGTTCGCCTACCCGGTACTGCTGGGCCGCCGGTTTATGCGGGATGACAACATCCTGACCGATTCCGCCAGAAGCTTTGTTGCCGAACAGGAATGTGAATACAGCACACTGGAAGAGCTCGCCGAGAGCAGCAAGGCGGTAGGGCCCTAATCGGGGCTCACCTCCGGCTCATCATTTCGCACTCGTAGAAAGCTGGCAAACCTGGGCAAGCCGGTGGCCGTGAAGCCCCGGTAGCGGAAGGTGATCACCGTGCCAACAGTCGGCGGATTGTGTCGCTCAACATCACTGAATCCGGTGCCAATACGAAAGCGGCGGCCATTGCCCAACTCCACTTCCAGCGATCCCATCAGCCCCTTGTACTTGCCCTTACCTTGCAGGTGACCAACCACCGTAGCTTCGGCATCGTCGTGGGTTTTCACTTTCAGCAGATCATCTGAACGGCCGGCCTGGTACCGGCTGTTTCTGCGCTTGAGCATCAGGCCTTCCGCACCGGCAGCCACGACCTGTTCAAGCTCTGCCATCAGTTCAGGATGGCTGGCAACCGGGCGCTGCACCACCAGGGCCAGGTACGGTGAACCAGACGCTTCGACCAGCTGCTTCAACTGGCGATAACGCTGCTCGAACGTAAGCGTTCATTCCACGACGTAGTTGACCTACTTCACGTCACGCAGAGGCCTTAATAACTCCGGCGAGACCTTGTACTGTTTGGGGCCGTCCTCGGCCAGAACAATCACACTCTTGCGGTTGA